>Ga0064013_1010_pt1 | contig 212827 bp, 190 predicted proteins | sample CrowatWCoCulture_FD_61583 | JGI IMG/M metagenome (GOLD analysis project Ga0064013, IMG submission 61583) | Marine cyanobacteria communities from the University of California, Santa Cruz, USA, analyzing cyanobacterial DNA methylation -... | ecosystem: Host-associated > Microbial > Bacteria >...
AGATCATACACAATCAAAACCTAACTTTGACAATGCCTACATCTGCGCCAATATTTCTGAACTTGTTATTTAAGTTCTGTAAATGCAAAACACATGAATATAGGGTATGAAGAAGCCGTGCGCTCGACTCTATATAGTTGGGGATGTAGTTATGAAGATGTTCAAAAAACTATCTTTATTGATAGTCAAGACATTGAAGACATTCCAGATGATAGTGAAAATATTGATGACAACAAAAAGAAATATATTGCCGAAACCCAATAATAACGGTATTTTTCATAAAAATACCGTTTATTATTGGGTTTCGTGGGTCTGAAAAAAAAGTCGGCGACTGGGGCATAAATCTAAAAATCCATTCTCGGATACTTGATTATACAGACAGACAAGACGGAAGAGAGAATCTTTTATCCGTTATTAGCAGTAAAGAACAAAGGGTGCATCGTGGCTTTTTACGAGCTTTTAAAGCACTTCTTGTTAACCAAGACTATCATGACTGGGTGATGAAACAACTAGGAGCCGCAGAGAATGTCTGGTAACGGGACATAGTTTAGGAGGTGCGATCGCTATTCTTGCTGCTAACTATTTACTGGAGCAAGTAGAGCCAAAATCAATGTATCTGGGTTTATACCTTTGGTGCGCCTCGTGTTGGGAATAGTCATTATCGCGATCACATTAATGATAAATTCAAGTCTCAATACTGGCGGTTTATGAATGATAATGATCCCTTCCAGATATTCCTTTTCCTGAATTAATTTATCGTTATTCCCGTGAAGGATGTATGCTGCGTCTCAATAATATCAATGGAAATTACGATATCTTACGTAGGATTGATCAAGAGGGAAAAAGAATCAGATTAGGCCGTTATAATGGTAAACCTAACTCTGTAAATGATCATAATCTAGGTGGAGCGGGTAGCTATTGTGAGAGACTATTTTCTCTAGCTTCTCAAGCTCAACCAATGACCTTTAAACACTTGAAGGAAAGGGAAATAAGCGACAAATCAAAGGTATTACTCCTGAGATTTCTGTTTTTCAAACAATAGATTCTCTTTTAAAGCAAGGAGTATCAGATGAAACAATTGCTCAAGCATTAAAAGTTGATTTAAAAATTGTCAAAAAGGCCAGAAACTCCGACTTTCCGTACAGTGATTAAACCGATTAACTAGCGTTTTATCCTTGTTTTCCCTAACCTGTATTTTTGGCAACTCAATCCTAATTTTAGTAATTTAAAGAATTAAATAATAGTCGATTAGTGAGGAATATTTTTGAGAAAACAATTGCTAAACAAGGGAACAGATTAGCTAAACTATCTAAACATAAATGATACAAGAAATATTACCCAAATGAATTTCATTGTAGGGTGGCAAATATTATAAGTTCCGATAATCAAATTGAGATCATCATACAATTTGCCCACTTAACCCTTAACCTCATAAACTTCTTTACACTATAAAGTACCAAAATAGCAACGCTTTTAATATAAATTGATAATGTGTTGTAACTCTTAATAAAAAGGGGGTGTCACTAACGGCAGAAAGGCTGGTAGACTGTGATTCAGGGATCGTAAATTCCTGCTAAAAAATGTAACAATCTTGTTACATTTTTTAGCAAAACGAGTCCTTAATCGATTGAAAAAAGTCTTTTTAAACAAGCTATGGTCAATACCCTTCAAAAATCTGAATTTGACGAAATGCGTCCTGGGATCAAGGTCCCGGCCAAAGAAACTATCCTAACTCCTCGTTTTTATACCACCGACTTTGATGCGGTGGCCAAAATGGATATTTCAGTGAACGAAGAGGAATTAAAAGCCATTCTCGAGGAATTTCGTACTGATTATAACCGTCATCATTTTGTCCGTCGTGGAGAATTTGCTCAAACCTGGGAACACATTGATGGGGATACCCGTCGTTTGTTTGTAGAATTTTTAGAACGTTCCTGTACAGCAGAATTTTCCGGGTTCCTTCTCTACAAAGAGTTAGGGAGACGCTTAAAAAATAAAAGCCCCATTTTGGCTGAATGTTTTACCCTGATGTCCCGTGATGAAGCACGTCACGCTGGTTTCCTCAATAAAGCCTTATCTGATTTTAATCTGTCTTTGGATTTAAGTTTCTTAACAAAGAGTCGCAGTTATACTTTCTTCCAGCCTAAGTTTATTTTTTATGCGACATATTTATCCGAAAAAATTGGTTATTGGCGTTATATCACCATTTTCCGCCACTTAGAAAAGCATCCCGAAGACAAAATCTATCCTATTTTCAATTTCTTTGAAAACTGGTGTCAAGATGAAAACCGTCACGGTGACTTTTTCGATGCCATCATGAAAGCAACCCCTAACATACTAAACAATTGGAAAGCCCGTCTATGGTGTCGTTTCTTCTTGTTATCCGTATTTGCAACCATGTATCTCAATGATATCCAACGGTCTGATTTTTATGCAGCGATTGGACTAGATGCACGGGAATATGATAAATATGTTATTGAGAAGACCAACGAAACAGCAGGAAAGGTTTTCCCTGTGGTTTTAGATGTGGAAAATCCTGAATTTTACGGCAGACTAGAAACTTGCGTCAAAAACAACGAAAAATTACGAGAAATTGACGCTTCAAACAGTCCAGCCCCTGTGAAGTTCCTCAGAAAACTACCTGCTTTTGTTTCCAATGGAGTTCAGTTTATTAAACTGTATTTCGTGAAACCTATTCGGGTTGATCATCTAGAAGGAACGGTTCGTTAAAAGTTTTGAGTTAGTTTACGTTTTAAGCACCCGCTAAGGCGGGTTTTTTTATAGTTTCAAATTGTACGGGGTCAACGGCCGTTGACCCCTACAGAAAGGAAATTTATAGGCAACTGCTCAAAATCACGAGTCTTAAACCCTGATTATTTCATGGAAAAAACTCCGAACTCCGAACTCCGAACTCCGAACTCCGAACTCCGCGCCTCACGTCTACAGGGTTGTTTATGATTTTTTTTGCGCCATTTTCGCCTTCCAATCCTCAATAATTCTTTGTCGTTGTCTGGCAATAACTAAAGCATGATCCGGAACATCATTAGTAACAACCGATCCGGCAGCTACAGTTACCTCCTCACCTAGTGTAACCGGTGCAACAAACACACTATTGGCTCCGGTTTTGGTGCGATCGCCGATAATAGTTTGATGCTTCCGATAACCATCATAATTAGCTGTAATGGTTCCTGCACCCACATTTACCTCTTGCCCCAGAGTCGCATCCCCAAGATAGGTTAAATGGGCGACATTGCTCTTATCTCCTACCTGAGTCTTTTTAATCTCCACAAAATTACCAATACGGCAAGATGCTTCTATTTTTGCCTCTCCTCGTAAATGGGTATAGGGGCCAACACGACAGTTATCAGCAACTTCAGAATCAGCAATAACCGAATAAAGTGCCGTCACCTGTTCCCCAATGGTACTATTTTCAACGAGACTTCCCGGGCCAATACGACTTTTTGCCCCGATAGAAGTATTACCCCGTAAATGGGTTTGGGGTTCGAGGATGACATCAGGAGCAAGGGTAACAGTATCATCGATGGTAATACTATCAGCATCGATCATGGTTACACCTACACTCATCCAATGCTTTTTGATACGATCTTGTAAGATATCGTTAGCAATAGAAAGTTGATAGCGATCATTTATACCATTTATTTCGTAATAATCTTCTACATCAACAGCCATTACAGGGTTGAGATAATCCACAACCTCGGTTAAATAGTATTCTTTTTGGTCGTTATTAGTGGAAAGTTTCGGTAAAGCTTCGGCTAGTTTTGACCAGTTGAAACAGTATATTCCGCCGTTAACCCGATTATTCTGTTTTTGTGCCGCGTTACAGTCCCGATCTTCGACAATTTGGCTAACTTGGTTGTTCCCATCGCAGAAAACTCTTCCATACCCTTTGGGGTTGGGTAAATTTGCTGTTAATAAAGTGGCTGCGTTATTATTTTTTTGATGAATCTGGAGTAAATTTTCTAAGGTTTCAGGGCGTAATAAAGGAGCATCCCCGTTTAAAACCAATAAATCTCCTTCAAAACCTTGTAAGTGGGGTAATAATTGCTGTATAGCGTGTCCTGTCCCTAATTGTTCCCTTTGTTCTACAAATTCGAGGGATGAGCTATGCTCAAAAGACTGTTTAACTTGTTCCCCTTCATAACCAATGATAATCAGTTTTCGAGACGGGGCAATTAGATGACAACTATCGATCACCCGTTGTACTAGCGATCGCCCCCCTAAAGTGTGTAATACTTTAGGTAAGTCAGACTTCATCCGTGTTCCTTTACCGGCTGCCAGAATTGCTACTGCTACCATATTTCTATCCATCAACAGTCCCGAAAAGAGTATATCCTGTCCTGTGTGTTTTGGATAGGGGTGTGTTAATTAATAATTAATAATTAATAGTTAATAATTGACAATTTACAATATTTATGATTTATGGATAATATTTTTCATTTTACCCATCAATTGATTGACCAAGAGATTTTTGAGACTATTGTTAATAGTAGAAATGTGAAAATTGAGCGTATTATTTCTACGGGACAAACCACTCCTAAAGACAGTTGGTATGATCAAGAGCAAGATGAGTGGGTGATTTTATTACAAGGACAAGCTACTTTATTATTCTTTGATAATTCCTCAATTAAGCTTAAATCTGGAGATTATTTATTAATTAAAGCTCATCAAAAACACCGAGTTACTTTTACCAGTATTGATCCTCCTTATATTTGGTTGGCTATTCATGGTAATTTGTCATTAAACTAAGTTGGCGTATTCATTCATTATTAATTGTTAATTTTCAAACGATTCTCCCAGGATTTAACCAACGTAAAATTTCATTTTTGAGACGATATAAATCACGAGAAAAAGCTTGTTTTACCCACTGGCCAACAGCATCTAAAGGGGTAAAAATTTCCCCTGCTTCCCACTTTATGTCCTGTGATAATGGTGTTAAATGATTCCCTGATAAAGTTTGTAAAGCAATTAAGTTAGGGTATTTATCGTCTAAAATTGGTTCTAAAATCTTAGTTTCATCTATATTATCATCAGTAAATTTTACCAACAAATTACGTCTAACTAGGTAATCTTTTTCTATAATAAGTTTAGTTTCATCGGTAGAAGGAGTGAATTCTAGGTTAAGATAATTTTCGATATCTAATTGTTCTAGAAAAGGAATAGCTTTTTTAACAGGATAATTATTAAAAGAAATGAGAACATTTCCGGCCCTTTCCACAGAAAAAAGACTACCAATTAATAAATGAAGTTTACAACCCATACTATGACCGATACCATAAATAGGTAGATAACCTTGTCCTAGAGAATTATTGGTTTGGAGACGGTCTAAAATGCCCTCAAAACGGTTAAGAACATTACGGGCGATCGCTAAATGATCAAAGGTATTGACAAAAGGAGTGGCAATGATAGCATAGCCCTCTTTTGCCAATTCTTCCAGTAGCCAACGATAGGTAAAATTAGGGGCTGTTCCTACAAAAGCACCACCCAAAAAATGAATGATAGCGATGGGGTATCTAGGTACTAAAACAGAACTTCCTGAGATTTCAAGCCATTCCATAATCGATTAAATTTAAGCAGTTAAGGGGTATTATCAGAGCCTTCAGTATCAAGAATTGGTACAAACTGGTTTTCTGGAACCAAAGAAGGGGGAATTTGTGGTTTTGCTGGTCGTAATGATTTATTCCATGCCTTAATTTGGGTTTGAGCAGAGCCATAAGCAGCACTATCACGAGGAATCATCTTCGCTAATTTTACTGCTTCGGGCAATAAAGAACGATTAGCCATTCTTTGAGCCATAGAGAGTAATTGAAAACTCCAGCGATCTAGAGCTTGTTTCGCTCTATAACTAACATCTGTTGAAGAGGGAATTTTCCTCACCACAGAGATAGCAGAGACCAAAGACTGAGGGGTTTGGGGTTGGGCTATTAAATAAGCCTCTTGTAAGTTCTTTTGGGCGCGGATTTCCCTTTGCCATTTGTTAATATTGTTCTGAGCTTCTTGATAGAGAACCCGTCCCGAGCCAATTTGCCTAGCAGCACTGATAGCAGCGTCGTAGTCTTTGCCAGCACCTAAAGCAATGGCTTGATTGAGAATGGGTTGATCTTCTTTGCGTTGGATCGTAACACGCCACTTCCTGATCTCTTTTTGAGCCTCATTGTGAAGGGTACGCCCCGAACCGATGGACTGTGCCTGGGCGATGGCCTGTCTTAAGTCAGAAAGACTACCACCTGCGGCTGAACTACGGGCTTGATCAAGAATGGGTTGGTCTTCTCGTAGTTGGATAGTAGTAGTCCATTGAGTAATCTCCTGTCTCGCTTCTTGATAACGGGGGTTTCTCGAAGGAACCATCTCTGCCGTTGCAATGGCAGCATTCAAGTCATCAATGCTACCTCCCGAGGCCAAGTTCCGGGCCTCTTGTAGATTAGTTACATCTTGTACTTCTAATTTGAAGCGGCTAATCAAATCTTGGGCTTCTTGATAAAGGGGACGATCCTCGTCGATTTCTTCGAGACCTAAAATAGCAATTTCTAGGTTTTCTACTGTACCTGTTTGGGCATCTAAACCTGCGCTGGCCATGGTTCTCCAGTCTGCTATTTCCTCGGATAAGGCTAGACTATCGGGGAGTTGGTTAACTACATCAGATAAACTCGACCAACGACGAGCATCGATTAAACCGTCTATATGATCGCTTATTTTCTCTTTAGCATCGGCGATCAGGTTTTGTGCCTCTTGGTAAGCGTAGCTCTCAGAGGAAATCTCTTCAGCATCGGCGATCGCTTTTAACCAGTTATCAATTCCCCCACGACGTAAGATACGATAAGCATCATCCAGACGACGACTCTCTTCTTGAGCCAATTGGATCTTATTAACTGTTTCATCGTATCTGGTGGTTGCCCAATACTTATTGGATACACTCAAGAGATTGACTGCTTCTCTAAAAGCGAAATTCCAATTAGACTTGCGTAATTCTTCTTCCACCTTCGCAAAAATTTCTTCTCCTTCTCCCCAGATACTGCGCCACTTTTCAATTCTTTCTTCTATCAGCCCATAAACCTGTACATTTTCAGGAACACGACGGGCTGTTTCGATGGCTCCTTCTAACTTACCCCGTTGAAATTCATTTTCAGCTATATCCAGGATAGCCACCGCCCATTCTTCTACATTACGATTAATTTCGTTTCTTAAGGGGTGATCGCTTGGCAGTGCTTCCACTAGGTTAATTGCCCGTAGGAAGCTATCTACTGTCCCTTGTTCTGCTTCCACCTGGGCGCAGTAGATCCGCTTGGATGCTGAAGCAATTGGCCAAAAAATACGAACACATTGGGGGGATTTTGGCAACCTCAACAACATGGATGTTGCTGCAAAACCAACGGTTCCAGAAACGATAATCAGAGCGATCGCCCAGAACTGCCAAGGAATTTGACTGGTTCGCAGAGCTATACGACCTAGTAGAGCGGTGTGATTTGCAGTAGTGCCTTGATTTGTCGATTGTTCCATAGTGCTACAGACTTTAAAAAGTCTCTCTTTCTCCTCATCAAACCATTCTATTATGCCTTGTGTCGGTAATTATGCTTAATTTTTTTGTCAAAACCCTAGACACAACAAGACTTAATGATAATGTAGCGCAAAGTCTTGGGTTTTTGATCGATCTCCGATGATAAAATAGAAACAGTCTCAGCCATAAATAATTATTAATTTTAGATTTTATACTATGTCCATATTTGATTGGTTTGCTAAACAAGAAAAGTCAGAACCCACTATCCAACAACAGCAGCAAGAACGGGAAATAGCCGATGGTTTATGGACTAAGTGCGAAGCTTGTGGGGCCTTAACCTATACTAAGGACCTTCAAGTTAATCAACTGGTTTGTACGGAATGTGGTCATCATTTTCGTGTGGAAAGTTCCGAACGCATTGCCCAGTTAATCGATAGAAATACCTGGAAACCCATCAACGAAAATCTTACCCCCACCGATCCCCTCAAATTCTGCGATCGCAAACCCTACAGCGATCGCATTCAGGACACCCAGGAAAAAACCGGGTTAGTTGATGCAGTGCAAACGGGAACAGGATTAATTGATGGTCTACCTTTGGCTTTGGGGGTGATGGACTTCCGCTTTATGGGTGGTAGTATGGGTTCTGTGGTAGGGGAAAAACTCTGCCGTCTTATTGAACACGCTACCTCGGAACGTTTCCCTGTGGTGATTATCTGTGCTTCTGGTGGGGCAAGGATGCAGGAAGGGATGTTAAGTTTGATGCAAATGGCTAAAATTTCTGGGGCCCTGGAACGTCATCGTAATGATAAGTTACTCTATATACCTGTTTTATCCCATCCTACCACTGGAGGAGTGACCGCAAGTTTTGCTATGTTGGGAGATATTATTTTAGCTGAACCCAACGCTACCATTGGTTTTGCCGGTCGACGGGTGATTGAACAAACTTTAAGGGAAAAATTACCGGATGGTTTCCAAAAGTCGGAATATTTATTAAAACATGGTTTTGTGGATGCCATTGTTTCCCGTACTCAACTGAAAAGAACTTTAGCTCAACTAATTAGTATTCATCAACCTTTTTTCCCTGTACTCCCTCCTCTTGATGTCAACCATAAACATCATCACGTAGAAGAGGTTGCCTTAAAAATAGATGGAAAACAGTTATCAATTGATAATTGATAATTGACATAGATCCCGTTATTAACGACGGGATCTAATTCGGTTGAGAACCTCTTATTGGGTGATTTCCACACTTGAATATACCTGCTTTTCCAATTATTCCCCCCTTTTTAAGGGGGGTTAGGGGGGATCGTAAGGGATCTCCTTTATCAGAAATCACCTTGAAATATTCAGTTAATTCGTTTGTGGATATTTCGATAATGATTATCAACTTAGGTTATCATGATAATGATCATCATTATAATAATTTACCAATGGTCAGTCAGTTAACTCAGTCTCCCTTGTCAATCGCCAACCCAGAAAAACTAGAGCGCATTCGTCACACTTGCGCCCACGTCATGGCAATGGCAGTACAAATCCTCTTTCCAGAGACAAAAGTTACCATTGGTCCCACTACAGATAAAGGTTTTTATTACGATTTTGATCGCCCACAACCTTTTGCCCCTGAAGAGTTGAAAAAAATTACCAAGCAAATGCGCTTTATTATTAAAGCTAATTTGCCGATTATTCGTGAAGAGATCACTAGAGAAGAAATGAAGGCGGAAATCGAACAGTTAGGGGAACCTTATAAACTAGAGATTTTAGATAGCATCCCTGAAGGAGAAACCATTACTCGTTATTACATCGGAAGTACCGACGGTGATGGATTGCCCAATGTAGGACAAAAGCTCAAAGATGCTTTACCGGAACCCTCCTCAATTAAACCTGTCAAAATTCCTTCTACGGTATCTTGGTGGGATCTTTGTGCAGGACATCATATTAACTATACAGGGGAGATTAACCCCAAAGCTTTCGCTTTAGAAAGCGTAGCTGGGGCATACTGGCGGGGAGATGAAACCAAAGCCCAATTACAACGTATTTATGGCACTGCTTGGGAAACCCCCGAACAATTAGATGCTTATTTAAAACAACGGGAAGAAGCTAAACGCCGAGATCATCGCAAACTAGGAAAAGAGCTAAAACTGTTTAGCATTCAGGAAAATGCTGGTGGTGGTTTGGTATTTTGGCATCCTCGCGGTGCAAAGATGCGCTACGTCATTGAAGATTATTGGCGCAAGGCTCATTTAGATGGAGGTTACGAACTCCTCTATACTCCCCACGTTGCTAACTTAGATTTGTGGAAAACATCGGGACATTTTGATTTTTATCGGGAAAATATGTTTGATTCGATGAAGATTGAGGAACAAGCTTATCAAATCAAACCCATGAACTGTCCTTTTCATGTTTTAACCTATAAAAATGAACTCCATTCCTATCGAGAATTCCCTTTACGCTGGGCAGAATTAGGGACAGTATATCGCTATGAACGTTCTGGGGTTCTACATGGTTTGATGCGGGTGCGGGGTTTTACTCAAGATGATGCTCATGTTTTCTGTTTACCCACACAAATTGCCTCAGAAATTCTCGGTGTACTCAATTTAACAGAGAAGATTCTTTCTGATTTTGGCTTTAAAGACTATGAAGTTAATCTTTCCACTCGCCCAGATAAATCAGTGGGAACAGATGAGGGTTGGGAGTTGGCAACTCAAGCTTTAGTAGAAGCATTAAATGGCAAGGGTTGGGACTATATTGAGGATAAGGGAGGCGGTGCTTTCTATGGTCCTAAAATCGATATCAAAATCAAGGATGCTATTGGACGGACTTGGCAATGTTCTACTATCCAGGTAGATTTTAACTTACCAGAACGCTTTGACATGGAATATGTAGCTGTGGATGGTTCTCGTCAACGTCCTATTATGATTCATCGGGCAATTTTTGGGTCTTTAGAGCGTTTTTATGGAATTTTAATCGAAAACTATGCAGGAGATTTTCCTTTATGGTTAGCACCTATCCAATTACGTTTGTTACCAGTTAGTGAAGCACAAATAGAATATGGGGAAACTGTGGTTGCTACCCTAAAACAGGCTGGTTATCGGGTAGAAATAGACTGCACGGGGGAACGTTTGGGCAAACAAATACGTAATGCTGAACTAGAGAAAATTCCTGTGGTGGCCATAGTTGGAAAAAAAGAAGTTGAAACTCAAACTTTGAGTATTCGTACTCGCCAACAAGGAGATATTGGGACTATGACTTTGACTGAGTTGAAGGAAAGTTTCAAGAGTGCGATCACTAATAAGGCGAATATTTAGCTTCTTCGGCAAGAAGCCCCACGCTGTATTTTCCAAAAAAACACCGACAAATCAGCGTGGGATGAATTGCCGTCCGAAATTACTCGTTAGGACGAGTTTGATTTTCAATGTATTTTCTGAGAGTAGAAATAGTTACACCACCACAAGAAGCTATGAAATAAGAACTATTCCAGAAAACCTCTTTCCAATAAAATTTATTGATTTGCTCTGGAAATTCCTGCCTTAATTTACGACTAGAGACACTTTTAAAATTATTGACAAACTTGCTTAACTCCGTAGTGCAGCTTAGCAAAAATAATCCACCAGTCACTTATGATCTTTAAAGCCCTTAAATTTCCAAACGAACGGCTTAGCAAAATGTTGATTAAAGTAATCAATAAAATTGAGAATTTTTTGGGATAGTTCTTCAGTTGAACGGACAGTAATTCTTTTGAGTAAACGCCGGACTAAGATCGAAAACCAACACTCAATTTGATTAAGCCACGATGTATGTTTGGGAATATAAACAAAGCGAATTCGATGAGATTCATCTGATAAAAAATCTGCTCTGCTGTCCATAGATTGCAAAATCCCCTCCTTTCCTTTTCTCCCCAAATCAATAGTAATTCCACAGCTTTCTGCTACTAATTTGACTAAGCTTTCCGATTTATGAGTGTTGAGTTGATCTACAATAAAAATCCATTCTGCTTTTTCATCAATCTTAATCGTTCTCTGGATATGTTCAGAAAAATCTTGTTCTGTTCTTGTCGGTCCAATAGAGGGACTAACAACTTTTCCTCTTGCCACATCCCAGTTCGCAATCAAGCTTAAAGTTCCGTGTCTTTCATATTCAAATTCGATTTTTTCTACTTGTTTAGGCTTGATTCTTTTGTTCGGAAATAATCTCTCAAGAGCTTGAATCCCTGTCATTTCATCTGTACTAATTAAATGAATTCCTTGTTCTAACAAAGTTTTAGCTTCTTGATGAAGTTCACAGATATATTTGACTTGCTTTTTAAATTTTAAGGGATCATCAATTTTGGCATTTAACCAGTAACGAACGAGATGTGGTTGTAATGTCGCTTCTTTTTAAAAAACGCCCCACACTACGGGGGGAAATCTTTTCGACAATTCCTCTTTTTATGGCTTCATCCGCCAACTCTGAAGGTGTCCAATGGCTCACTGGTCTGTCTGATTTTTCACATTCTTCACAAGCGATCTCTACAATCTGGACTACTTGTTCGACCGTAAAGGATTTTGTTGTTCCAGGTCTTGGGCGATCGCTTAAAATTCCTTTGATCAAGACCATTAATGCTTTCTCCGTTACCTGTTGTTCTTCGGCGGCACTCAGTTTTTCTCTCTCCTCAAACCATCGCGATCGCCACTGACGCACTTGTACTCGGTCTAATTCTAATCTTCGACTAATCGAACTATTGCTCTCTCCTGATGCTGCGGCTAAGATTAGCTTGGCTCGTCTAACAAGGCGATAGGGGTTTGTTGTCCCTCTCACTATTTGTTGGAGTACTGTTTTCTGTAGGTTGGAGAGGTTAATTGGCAATGCTTTTATCATGGACATCAACTTCGAGATTCTTCCGTTAGTTTCATTGAAACACATTGTCGTGGCTAGTCACGAAAGTTTCTGTAAAAATCTGGTGGATTACTTTCGCCAAGCTGCAGTAGGTAGTTCACATTTTTTAGCTGTCCGCCGCGAGAAGCCCCACACCCAATTTGACCCGAAAAAAAGCGAGTGCGTAATTCTGGGGAAACCCCAGAATTACGCACTCAAGACAGATCAACTCAAATGGGTGTGGGACGGGGCTTTTGAAGTGCGGAAGCGTCTTCCGCACACAGCAGGGAAATATTTTATTTTCTTTATTTTCTGGGTCAGGAATCTATCTTAAAATTGAGAAAGAAGACTAGCATTACACCTAGCTTGTTAACATCAAGATTCCTATTGCCTGCTTTTGGGGAGGAAAACTTGCCAGTTCTGCTTGTCTAAATATGGCAGTCAGTAATAATGTGTGAGAAATAATAATATATCAGGACATAATATTATTATGTCCCTACAAACAGACCCTTGTAGGGGTTTAACACTTCGACGACCCTCAGTATTAAACCCAGAAAGCTGATTTTCTCATAACTGAAACCTGATTGCTATATGTTGTTGTTTTTTGTTCAATTTAGGGAAAAAAGTATGTCCTTCTCAAAAGATTTGGCGATCTCAAGTTGGTTTAAATTTTTCGATTTTATTGGCAACAGAAAGAAATTAATCTCTTTGATTTCTGTCACAGCTTTGTTAATTGCTATTAGTCCTCTATCTTGTTTTGCTGAAACGGAAAAACCAGAAAAAGAGGTAGCAGACACCACTGATATCTGGCTCAATACGGTGACTTCTGGTTCTGAGGAAGTAGTAGATGAGGTAGTAGCTTTATATGGTAAGGATGGAATCTTGTGGGGTACCGTATCCGAGCAAGTAAGGGATAACCCCGCAGAAATACGCGATTATTTTGAATATTTTGCTAAGCTTCCCGAATTGAGTGTTAGTTCATATAAAGGTTGCGTAAGAACGTACAATGAAAATCTTGCTATTAACATTGGTTATTATACTTTCACCTTTCGTAAAGATGGTGAAACCATAGAAGTACCAGCGCGCTATAGTTTTGTCTATCAGAAAAACGGTAATAATCAATGGGAGATTATCGAACATCATTCATCTGCTTTGCCTCAAGCTCCTGAAGCATTGCATCAAGTTGATGCAGAGCAAGACACTTGTGAAAATGGGTTATTGGTACAAAGATAATTACCCAAAATATTGCTAATTATTGGGGAGGAATATGAACAGGGAAAAAAAGGTAACTCCTACTTGATTAAGATTCTCCTTTTTCTAACATTCCCCCAATATGACGGACTGATAACCTAGAATATTGAATAGTTTGGGGACGGTTTTCGAGTTTTAATTCCATCCCTTTGAGAATAGCATTATTGGTGCGATCGCTTTTTTCGCTCCGTATCGGGCATCATAATAGTGTAAAAATAGCAAGCAATACTTGTACTGAGCCTGTCAAAGTATGCTTGCACTACATGATAAAGAATTGAATAATATCTCACAAATAACAATGATCGAGTATAATTAAACAGTAATATGATAAAGAATCTGTATCCTGAAAACTGATTGAAAAAATTACCCTCAATCTTAGCTAGACCGTCCTTGTCACTTTAGAGTGAGAAGGGTATTCTTCATGGCAGTTAATTCGCTTAGGGAAAGGCTTTCGCTGTCTGACCCCCTAAAATTGGAAACTGTACATTAACAGGAGGCACCGCCAACCATTGAAGATTCAGATATAGGAAAACAAAAGTACATGGTAACTCAGAACACAACAACAAAAGACATTGGTTTCACCCACGAAGACTTCGCGGCCCTGCTCGACAAGTACGATTATCATTTTAGTCCTGGGGATATTGTTCCGGGGACAGTTTTCAGTATGGAACCGAGAGGCGCATTAATTGACATTGGCGCAAAAACCGCTGCTTATATTCCCATCCAAGAAATGTCCATTAACCGAGTGGACGATCCCGATGAAGTTCTCCAGGCCAACGAAACCAGAGAATTTTTCATCCTCACCGATGAAAACGAAGATGGGCAGTTAACCCTATCCATTCGTCGTATTGAGTATATGCGAGCTTGGGAACGGGTGCGTCAACTACAGGCAGAAGATGCCACCGTGCGGTCAGACGTCTTTGCAACCAACCGAGGCGGTGCCTTGGTAAGAATAGAAGGGTTACGGGGCTTTATTCCTGGATCTCATATTAGTACCCGTGAAGCTAAAGAAGATTTAGTTGGGGAACAGTTGCCCTTAAAATTTTTAGAAGTAGATGAAGAGCGCAACCGCCTAGTTCTCAGCCATCGTCGTGCGCTGGTAGAACGGAAGATGAACGGTTTAGAAGTGGGTCAAGTGGTCATTGGTTCTGTTAGAGGAATCAAACCCTACGGGGCGTTTATCGATATTGGTGGAGTCAGTGGACTACTACACATTTCTGAGATATCCCACGACCATATTGATACCCCTCACAGCGTCTTCGGGGTCAACGATGAACTGAAAGTGATGATCATCGATCTCGATGCAGAAAGAGGACGTATTTCTCTATCCACCAAACAACTAGAACCGGAGGCCGGTGATATGTTGAAAAATCGGGATTTAGTCTTCGAGAAAGCCGAAGAAATGGCTGAGAAATACCGTCAAAAACTTCTAGCTGAAGCACAAGGCAAAGAAGCACCAACTGAGGAAGTTTTAGAGGATGTTCCCTCAGCTTCTGAGACAGAAGAACCTCAAGAAGAGTTAGCAGCTACGGCTACTGCTGATACTGATGATACTGTTGCAACTGCCACAGAAGAATAGATAATTTTATCTTTAGACCGCAAGGAAACTACAACTTAAGCACTATTGGGTTGTAAGGGAATTGCGGTCTTATTAATTGATAATTAATAATTAATAATTAATTATTAAAAATAATGTCTGAAACAATTAAAAAAGAGTTAGAAACGAAAATTGAACTACAACATCTAATTAAAATTTATGGAAACCAACCTCATGTTGCACTTAAGTTGTTTCGGGAAGGTAAAACCAGAGATGATATTTTAAAATTAACCAATCAAGTTGTCAGTATTGCTGATATTTCCCTCAAGATTAATAAAGGGGAATTATTTGTGATTATGGGGTTATCAGGTTCGGGAAAATCCACCTTAGTGCGTTGTATTAACTGTTTGATTAAACCTACCAGTGGACATATTTATATTGATGGAGAAGATATTGCTCACGTCAATGAGACAAGAATGCGAGAGCTTCGTTTAAGCAAAATCTCAATGGTGTTTCAACAATTTGGGCTATTTCCTCATAAAAGTGTCAGGGAAAATGTAGAATATGGTTTGAAAGTACGGGGAATCAAACCCGTTTTACGCCGTGAGAAAGCCCAGGCAACCTTAACCCTGGTGGGTTTAGAACAATGGGGTGATTATTTGCCTTCCTCTTTGAGTGGTGGAATGAAGCAAAGAGTGGGTTTAGCCAGAGCTTTAGCCACAGATGCAGAAATTTTACTGATGGATGAACCCTTTAGCGCACTTGATCCCCTAATTCGGCGAGAAATGCAAGATGAATTACTGCGTCTGCAAAAAGAACTGCACAAAACCATTCTTTTTATTAGTCATGATATACACGAAGCCTTTAAAATCGGCGCTCGCATTGCCGTCATGAAAGACGGAAAAGTAGTTCAGTTAGGGACACCCAAAGAAATTATTAGCCAACCGGCCAATGATTATATTAGGGCTTTTCTGCAAGATATATATGACTCAAAAGCCATTTTAGGATAAATTATTATCCAAACCCCGTCGTTAACGATGGTAACTTATTAAAAAATTGAGGGTTGAAACATTGCTAAAATTGAAAAGAACAATCCCCTTATTCGTTTTATTAACAAGTAGTTTAATCGCTTGTCAAACAACGCCCCCATCAGAAGACAATACAAGTCAATCAACCCAGAAAGTTACTGTGCGCACTGCTCATAGTAGCTGGATCGAAGAACATTTTCAAACAGAAATTGTCAAGATAGGTTTAGAAAAACTGGGTTATGAAGTGGAAACCCCGAAAGAAATTGAGTATCCCGCCCTTTATATTTCTTTAGCCAATGGAGACTTAGACTACAGCATTGTTTACTATTATCCTGGACACAAGGAATTCTTTGAAAATGCCGGTGGAGAAGACAAGTTAGAAGCCGTTGGGACTATCACCGCGGATGGTACACAAGGATATCAGATCGATCGCAAAACTGCAGAGCAACATAACATTACTAACCTTGAACAACTGAAAGATCCCAAAATTGCTCAACTATTTGACTCCGATGGTGATGGAAAAGCTAATTTAGTCGGGTGTAACCCTGGTTGGGCTTGTGAATCAATTATAGAACATCATCTAGATGCTTATGAACTTAGAGATACTGTAGAACACGATCAAGGGCAATATACTGCCTTATTAGCCAATAGTGTAACCCGTTACAAAGAAGGCGAATCGGTGTTTTTCTATGCCTATAATCCTCATTGGATCGGGGCTACATTAAAACCAGAAGAAGATGTGGTTTGGTTAGAAGTTGCATTTACCGATTTACCCACGAAAATAGCCGAGAATATGGAAAAAGATACTTTAGTTGAGGGAAAAAATTTAGGGTTCCCCAAAACTGAACAACGTATTGCCACTAACAAGCAATTCTTAGCAGAGAATCCCATAGCCAAGAGTTGGTTTGAATTAGTTCAAATTCCAGCCAAAGATATTAATGAGGAAAGTCTCCGTATTAAAGAAGGGGAAAATAAAGCAGAAGATATTCGCCGTCATGCTGAAGAATGGGTTGAAAAAAATCAAGACTTATTCAATAGTTGGCTCGAAAAAGCTCGTAATCAATAAACAGGCTAAAATATAATTGATTGAGTCTCATCTCTTAACTAAGCTCTCATGGATGAACTATTATTTACTTATCTTCTAGCAACTGAAAAACCAGAAGGGATAAATGTTCTACTAAATCCCTTCCAACTTTATACCATTCCCCTTGATGATTGGATTAGCCAAAGTATCGAATTTATTGTTAAGAATTTTCGTCCCTTTTTCCAGACCATTAGCCTACCTATTGGTTGGGGATTGAAGAGAATAGAATGGGGCTTTAGTGCCATTCCTCCCCTCATTTTTATCATAATTATTGGTATCCTCGCTTGGAAATTAGCAGGGAAAAAAATCGCCATTTATAGCATTATTTCCCTAACCTTAATTGGTTTTGTGGGTGCCTGGGAACAAGCAATGGTATCTTTGGCTTTAGTTGTAACAGCGGTGTTATTTTGCCTGATGGTGGGCATTCCTGTGGGGGTTATCAGTGCCAAAAATGATCCCCTAGAAAGAGTCATTCGTCCACTATTGGATGTGATGCAAACCCTACCATCATTTGTTTATCTGGTTCCTGTGGTGATGCTGTTTGGTATTGGGGAAGTTCCTGGGGTCATTGCCACAATTATTTTTGCTATTCCTCCTCTCATTCGGCTGACTAATTTAGGTATTAGACAGGTTTCCCCAGAAGTAACTGAAGCGGCGATCGCTTTTGGTTCAACCCCTTGGCAAGTTTTATGGGAGGCACAAATTCCCTTAGCTATGCCTACAATTTTAGCAGGGGTCAATCAAGCTATTCTCATGGCCTTATCTATGTCCGTTGTAACCTCTATGATTGCCGTTCCAGGGTTAGGACAAATGGTGTTACAGGGTGTGGGTCGTTTAGATGTGGGTTTAGCTGCTGTAGGAGGTTTAGGCATTGTTCTCTTGGCTATTATGCTCGATCGCATGACCCAAGCTATCAGTCAGTGACAATTAACAATTAACAATTAACAATTAATTATCACTCCCAACACTTCCCACCCTATCTGTTAATTTTTTTTTGATGAGGCGATCGCTATGAAACCAAAAAACTGGGATATATTCCTTAAAGAAGTTGCCAATGAACAAAATTTAAAAGGGAGACTAAGAGGAATTTTTTTAGTACGTTTTGCTTATGAAAATTGGCGTATACCGGATACAAAAGTATGGGAACTAGCAGAAGCTGCAAGTCATGAAACCTATAAGAAACAAATGACTGACTTGTATAGTTGTTTCTCTAGTGACAAACCCAATGGTTGTCCTGAATTACTTCCTGGCCACAAAGGCCCTGGAAAGTTTCAAATCTTACGAGAGTGGTTAAAAGATATTAAATATCCGGAATGGAAACCAGAAAGTCCGATCATTATTGTTGAAAATCCTTCCCCTGATGGTGATTATATTCCCCGTCCCCCCATTGAAAAAGATTGTTATCAAACTATTCTTAAACCTGGGGCTTTAATACGCATTAAGTCCCCAGAAAAAACAGGTAAAACATCTCTTTTAAATCTAATTTTGGACTATGCAGAAAATAATGATTGTCGCAAAGTTTACCTCAATCTGCGCTCTGCTGAATCGGCCATGTTTAGCAGTTTAGATAAATTTTTACGCTGGTTTTGTGCCAATATCAGTAGAGAATTGGGCTTAAAACCTCAACTAGATGATTACTGGGATGAGGAATTATTTGGTAGTTTAGTTAGTTGTAAAACCTATTTTCAAAGTTATGTCTTAGAAAATATTGATCGCCCTTTGGTTTTGGGTTTAGATAACCTAGACCGCATTTTTGAATATGCGGATATTGCTAAAGATTTCTTACCCATGTTACGCTACTGGCACGAGGAAGCTAATAACTTAGAAATTTGGCAAAACTTGCGTTTAGTTATTGCTAATTCTACGGAAGTTTATATAAAATTAGATGCTAATCAATCTCCTTTTAATGTCGGAAAACAAGTTAAATTACCAGGATTTAATTTAGAACAAGTTTTAAATTTAGCCAAAGTTTATAAATTAGATTGGGAAGAAAATCCAGAACAAGAACAGTTTAGTAATGATTTAATTGAGATGGTAGGAGGACATCCTTATTTAGTTGATTTAGCTTTAAAAGCTTTAGCTGCTCAAAAAATTTCCCAAGAGAAACTATTAGTAGAAGCTCCGACTCAAGGGGGGATTTATAGTAGTCATTTACGCCGTCATTGGGATAATTTACAATCCTCTCCTGAATTAGCAGAAGGAATAAAAGAAGTAGTTAAAAGTGATAGTGGGGTACAATTAGAACCCTCTGTTGCTTATAAATTAGAAAGTATGGGACTGATTAATTTACTAGGAGATGAAGCTAAACCCAGTTGCCAATTATATCATCGTTATTTTGCTGATAATCTTTTAAAATAACAAGCGGTATTTGCAAAATTTATAGGAGGTTTATTGTGGTACAAATTACTTCAACTATTACAGATCAAGAATTAATGAAACTCAGTTCTCAAAACCCAGAATTGAGATTTGAACGCAACGCAGATGGAACTTTAGTTACTATGGCACCCACAGGAAAAATATCAGGAAACAGAGAAGCTAGAGCGATCACTTATGTATCTATCTGGGTACAAGAAAATGACTTAGGAGAGGTATTTAGTTCTAGTACAGGGTTTAAATTACCTAATAGTGCAGTTCGTTCTCCTGATGTTGCTTTTATAGCAAAAGATCGCTTACCTTTAGGGTGGGATGAAGGAGAAGACGAATTTTTTAATTTAGCACCAGATTTTGTTATAGAAATTAGGTCTAAAACCGATAGTTTAGATGTGTTAAAAAATAAGATGGAAGAGTATCGAGAAAATGGGGTTAAGTTAGGTTGGTTAATTGATCGTCATAACCGTCAAGCTTTAGTTTATCGTCAAGATGCTTCCATAACAACTTATCCCCCTGATGCAATTTTAAATGGGGAAAATGTTATTCCTGGGTTTACATTAGCATTAAATATTTTACTGTAAATTTAATAATGAGATAATTATAAAAGCTTCTTAAGCGAATTGTAAATAATGACTGGTATTAATCGTGATTTGACCCTAGATGAAAGACATATTTCTAAACATATTCCTAACACACCTGAAATGCTGCGATTATTAAATAAAGAGGGATTTGTTCATGTATTTAAAGATGAAGCAACCATGAAAAGAGTTGCACAAGCTATCATTAATCAGGGAGAATTTACAGGAGTGATTCGTGGACATGAAAGATATGGTCTCTATTTTACTGAACCCATCGGTTATAGACTAAGTATTGATGGAAATCAAATTCCTTTGTATTATGGTGAAATAAAAGTAACGAAAAACAAATATCATGTTATCCCCCGAACTCGACCTAGTTAATAATTGGATCTTAACTGAAATTTGGATTGATTCTACAGCGATCCCTCCTTATATTCTCGTTTTATTAGGAGATGAGCAAGATAATTTTGCTATTTATGATCCTAAAGAAAATTATCAGCTTATTTATGCTTGTTCTAGTTATGAGGAAGCAAAACTGTGGTTTTTAGAAGATGAATATGAGAGGGTTGAGGGAAGAATTTTAATTGAAAAATTTGCCTGAATTTTGTAATGTGTGTAAATGTTTAACTATATTTATAAAGTAAAAAAAGGTAACAAGGCTGTTATGCGATCCCCTTAGCATAATAAGGGGTAAAAAGTCAAGTATTTTTCAAAAATATAACAAAAATTTCCTATTTAGGGTTTGCTGAATAAAAGCAAAACCCTATTCTTTAAAAGGTTACACCCATATTCGCGATCGCAAAAAAGATCAGCTTTGTCGGCTACAAACCGCTATAATTGGTAGAAACACCTCCCAGTTGTTGGTCAAGAACAAATGTATCGAAAAGAGGAGCAACCTTTACCGCCCCCAGAAAAATTTGAATTACCTTTCGAGGGCAAATTGTCCCCCAATAATCGTTGGGTAATCATGGCAGAGTTGATACCTTGGGATGATTTTGAGGAAGAATATGCTAAACTTTTTTCAGCAGAAAAAGGTGCGCCAGCCAAACTATTTAGAATGGCATTAGGGACATTAATTATTAAGGAAAAATTAGGAACAAGTGATAGAGAAACTATAGAGCAGATTAGAGAAAATCCCTATCTACAATACTTTATAGGTTTAAATTGTTATCAACAAGAGCCACCACTGGAATCTTCAATGCTAGTTCATTTTAGGAAAAGAATTGATGGAGAATTGATAAACAAAATCAATAAAAAAATAGTAAAAAGAGAAATAGACAAGAGTGATAAAGAAGTAAAAAAAAAGGATTGTCTCCAAGAAAAAGGAGAAAAAATAAAAAATAAAGGTAAACTAATTTTAGATGCGACTTGTGCGCCAGCAGACATCAAATACCCAACGGATTTAGGCATATTAAATCAAGCCAGAATTGAGACAGAAAGAATAATAGATAATCTTTATAAACCATTAAGAGTAAAATTGAGAAAAAAGCCGAGAACTTCTAGAAAAATTGCTAGAAAGGAATACTTAAAAGTAGCTAAAAAACGAAAAGTATCTTATCAAGAAAGAAGAAAAGCTATCGGGAAACAGTTAAAATACCTTAAGAAAAATTTAGGAAATATAGAAGACTTAATTCAAGCTGGGGCTTCCCTGGAAAATCTGAGTAAAAGACAGAAAAATTGTCTAGAGACTATCAAAAAAGTTTATGAACAACAACAGTCAATGTGGGAGAATAAGACCCAGAGTGTTCCTCAAAGAATTGTAAGTTTAACTCAACGGCATATTCGTCCAATAGTGAGGGGAAAAGCAGGAAAACCAATAGAGTTTGGAGCTAAACTCTCAGTAAGCTGTGTAGATAACTATGTGTTTCTAGACAAAATAAGTTGGGAAAACTTCAATGAATCTTGTCATTTAAAAGAACAAGTAGAAAAGTATAAAGAAACGTTTGGCTATTATCCCGAATCCGTCCATGTAGATAAAATTTATCGAACTAGGGAAAACAGAAATTGGTGTAAGAAAAGAGGGATAAGAATCAGTGGTCCGAAGTTAGGAAGACCTCCGAAAAATGTCAGTGAAGAAGAAAAGAAACAAGCCCACTCCGATGAATGCTTCCGTAATGCTATTGAGGGAAAGTTTGGACAAGCTAAACGAAGATTTAGCCTAAATCTCGTGATGACAAAACTCCCTGAAACCTCCATTACATCTATTGCTATTACATTTTTAGTTGTCAATCTTTCTAAACTTCTGAGGCAGTTTTTGTCGCTTTTTTTGTCCTTATTTACTAATAATAGAACAGGGGAACTCATCAAACCGCCTTTCATTAATTTTGATTATACTTTAAACAATTTTTATGTACTAAAACTTATTGATTTGTCAGAAAATTCTTGGTCAAAAGTGGCATAAATTTTGGAGAAACTTTTTCAGCAAACCCTATTTATACAGCTAAATGCTTAAGTATCGTAGATTACACTGAATTTTGCTCTGATGGGTGCATATAGCAAGTTTCAACTGATGACATCGAAATTAATATTTGTTAAAAAAATTACCAAATGTTAATCAAAATCAATCAGAGGGAAAAAATATACAAACCCTGGCAGGATTCTTGATAACCTAGTAATATTAATGGCCTTTTCTGTGCAGAAGGAATGTCTAGTAACGGCGATCGCTTCGAGATTAAATTTTGGGGAGTTCGAGGGAGTATCCCCTGTCCAGGAACCCAAACAGTTCGTTATGGGGGAAATACCACCTGTGTAGAGATGCGTGTGGGACGAGAAAGATTGATTTTTGATGGGGGAACAGGACTACGCATTCTAGGGGACTCTTTGTTGCCAGAAATGCCAGTCACGGGTCATCTCTTTTTTACCCATTCTCATTGGGACCATATCCAAGGGTTTCCTTTTTTTGCTCCTGCTTTTATCCCTGGCAATAAATTCCATATTTATGGTTTGCCAGCACCCAATGGTGCAACCATTAAGCAGCGTCTTCATGATCAAATGTTACACCCTAATTTTCCAGTTCCCTTGCAGATTATGCAAGCTAATCTGGAATTTTATGATATCGAAGCCAAAGAACTTGTTCAGATTAATGATGTAACCGTAGAAACAGGAAGGTTAAATCATCCAGGGGAAGCATTGGGCTATCGGGTGACTTATCAAGGTTTAGCGGCAGTTTTTGTCACGGATACAGAACATTTCCCCGATAGTTTGGATAACAATGTTCCTCATTTAGCTAGAGATGCTGAGGTGTTAATTATTGATACAACTTACACCGATGAAGAGTATCATGACCCAAAATCTAGTAAAGTCGGTTGGGGTCATTCTACTTGGCAGGAAGCAGTAAAAATAGCTAAAGTTGCTAATGTGAAAAAATTGGTTTTGTTTCATCATGATCCGGCTCATAATGATGCTTTTTTAGACAATATTAAGCTACAGGTTCAAAAGGTTTTCCCTAATACTCTCTTAGCTCAAGAAGGTTTAGTAATTGATTTAAGCCTAGTATAGGGAGCAGGATGCTGAGTATACTAAGGTGTTACCTTAATATTAAAAATGTTGTATTGCTGTGGCTAAACCTTCACAAACCCCTGTTAAAAAATCTAAATCAATAGTGTCTAAAGTATCACTAGGTTGATGATAGTTTGGGTTACGGAGATTAGATGTATCTGTAATCATAATAGCTTGATAATTATTATCCCAAAAAGGAGCATGATCGCTGCGTCTGGTATCAGGAACAATTTCACCCCGAAAAGGAACAGTTAACCATTCACATCCAGTATTTTTTTTGCGGATCAAACGACTGATTTTTATTAAATCAGGAATAGTGGATAAGTTACCAATGAGTGCAATAAAATCCCCCGTTGATGGATAAAAGTATTTTAATCCCGGGGGATATATTTGACTATTTGGGTTAGGGTTACAGTAACCTAACATTTCTAAAGAAATCATCAATCTTATCTTGAAATTTTGTTGTTTTAAATAGTTGGCATAAGCATCACTTCCCACTAAACCATATTCTTCTAAATCAAATGCAACTAACCGAATAGGATAATTACTAGGATAATGATAAAAAAATCTAGCTAATTCTAATAACACAGCAATACCTGTCCCATTATCATCCGCCCCAGGTGAACCTATTACCGTGTCGAAATGCGCCCCAATTAAAATAGGTGGTTTTACTTTAGTATTCCCTTGAGATGGTAAGTTTAAGATTAAATTTTCGTAAATTTTGTTATTATAATTAAACTCAAAACTTTCTACCATACCCCATTTTTGTAGTTCTTGTCTAATATATTCTTTTACATAAAAATGTCCTTGAGTTGCTAAAAAAGGATCTCTTTCTCTGACAATTTCTTTTAAGTGAGTTTCTAGATTATGTTTGATGTTATTGAGCATTTTTTTGTTGATTAGAGGTTGACTGTATAAATTTTATAGCAGTCGCCAAGGCTCCGCAGGACATTTGTTCTATTGCGCAACAGAACAAATGTTCACCACCAGACCATAAGATACAGTCCCAGAAGTAGCTAACTAGAACAGTTATATAACAGGTTATAACAGGTTATAAATTCTCAGAAAGCGCGGTGCTTCCCGCGACGTAGCTAAAGGAATGAATTCAAATCAGGAACATTAACCCAAGATCCCGTTTCACTGGATTGATGGGTCAAATCCATTAATAATTGAGAATAAACACCTTCATATAAAGATGGGGCTAAAGATTGCTTTTGATCTATGCTTTCTACCCAGCGATCGACAATACGAATAAATGGGGCCAAACGTCCATCGGTAAACACTTGAGGAAAGGCTAACCTTTTGGGTATTTCAACCTCTGTTAAGGGTTTTCCGGCGAGGCCAGCTTGTAAATGGAACCCGTGAACATAATCTTTTAAATTATCGCTACCTAAGACCAAAGTACCCCGATCTCCGTAAACTTCTAACCAATGTCCTCGACCATTATAGGTGACAGAACTAATGGTTAATTGCACCGGTGTACCGTCCGTTAACTCCAACATGATTAAACAGGTATCATCTGCATCAACTGGCTTTAGTTTGGCATTTTCCAGGGGATCTGGCCGTTGTTTGATAGCACATACCAACCTAGCGCATAACCGTTTCACTGGACCAAATAACCAATGGATATAATCAAAAGCATGGGAACCCACAGCACCCAAAACACCCCCACCCTTATCCTTAAGAGCGTACCAGTTCCAACCTTGTTCTGGGTTAGCACGACTGGCCACTAACCAATCAATTTTAATTAGTCTGGGTTGCCCTATGTAACCTTCTTCTAATTTTTCCCTTAAAAGTTGCCAAGCAGGAACATAACGAAACTCAAAGTCCGTTGTAGCAACTAGATTATTTTTTGTTGCTAAATGATATAATTCCCTGGTTTCCTGTGCAGACATAGCCATGGGTTTCTCTAAAAGAAGGTGTTTCCCTGCCTTTAATATTTGTTTCCCCATCTCGTAGTGTAAAAAAGGGGGAGTGGATAAAGTAACTGCGTCAAGATCGGACATAGCTAAGAGTTTGTCCAAGTTATGGAAAGCATAGGGAATATTATTCTTATCGGCGATCGCTTTTGCCTTACCTAAGTCTCTATTGTAAACCGCAACCAACTCAGTGCGAGGGTGATGTTGTAACCCAGGAATATGAATAGCTTGGCCAAAACCGGTTCCAACTACGGCAACACGAAGGGGAGACTTAGAATTCATGATCTATAAATATAAATTTAGGTAAAAAGAGGACAACCATGATAGTTGTCCCATCTCGATTAAACTTTCCGAGAGTAATACTCAACCACCAGTAGTTCATTAATTTGTAATGCTACCCATTCCCGTTTAATAACATCATTGACTTTACCAATTAAGGTATTTTTATCAAATTCTAAATGTTCAGGAACATTAGCCAACCCTGGATACTGCATATTGGCTTCCACTAAACGGCGAGAGTGGTCTTTATTTCTCACAGAAATGACATCCCCAGGACGACATTGATAGCTGGCGATATTAACAATACGACCATTAACCATGACATGACCATGATTAACCAGTTGACGGGCTCCTGGAATAGTCCCTGCCATCCCTAAACGGAACACGGTGTTATCTAGACGCATTTCTAGCAGTTCTAATAATTTTTGTCCCGTAGAACCGGTGGCTCGACGGGCTTTTTTCATGTAACGAACTAGCTGCTTTTCGGTGACACCGTAGTTGTACAATAATTTCTGCTTTTCTTCGAGTCGGATGGCATATTCTGACCGCTTGCGACGGCCTTGACCATGTTGACCAGGGGGATAGGCCCGACGGGGGGTTTTTCTACTTAATCCTGGCAGTTCTCCTAGTCTTCGTACTACTCTGAGGCGAGGTCCTCTATAACGAGACATACAAGCAATTTTCTCCTAATATACAATTTACTCCAAAATTCCCATTATAGCAGATTTTTGGTGTAACGAGTATGATAAAAATTTTAGTTGGGATACCATCCCTCTTTTATTTTGTTGTTAGTTCTATTAGTTTTTCAACTTTTTTGATATTAATATCTCCTGCTAAATAACCAATTCCTCTATGTAAATGCAGTTTGAATTGTGTTATTAAAGTTTCTTTATCCGTTCCTAACCCATCTTTATAGCAGCGTTGTTTTAAGGCAATTAATAATATATCTGCCATCTCTCCTCCGAACACTCTCCAGGTCATTTCTACATTACTATCGAGGATAATAGGGACAGGAGAGGGGATACTGGGTTCAGCTAAAGAACGACAAAACCCCCAACGACACAAGATATTCCACTGTTCTATTTTAGTATATCTTTTTAGTTTAATTAGCTGCTCTTTTGCTGTTTGGGATAAACCTATTTGTTTAATGGGTGATTCCATAATAATTAAACCTATGGTGGGCAAATTTGATGTTTAATTATAAATATCAAATACACAAGTCCGTAGTCAAGGCTTTAGCCTTGATTCTGACTATCTTGCTCGTCTGTTAGGATTGGACTTTGGATAAAAAACAATTGTTAGCGTAAATTTTACGCTAAACATACCTCCAGAGCTAAAATAGAGAATTAAGGTGATTTTAAAAACTCTCTTTCCATCTTTTTAGGGGATTTTAAATATTAAATAGCTTCATTCAGTTTCGGTTCCAATATAGATATCTAAGTAGCTTTCCGTTAGAGATTGAATGACTCGTTCTAATTCATCAATGAGATTTCTTCTAGTGAGTTTTTCTACAGCATCAATATGAGCAGAACTTCCGGCTCGTCCTAAATATTTATATTTGGTTTTTTTCTCATTATTAGTGGCCATAGGAAAAATTGATTCAGCAGCCTGTAGTTTATAATACCAGTAGATTGTTCCCTTTCCATTAACCTGATAACGAATAATATGACAATTAGCTGGTGCTACTTCCCCTTCCCGTTCAATTTTCTTTATTTTCTGTTTAAGAGAGCGAATTAGACTCTTAATTTGTTTGGCTCTCAGGTGGACATCTTGACTGTTCTTAAGTTCGGAATGTGATGACATTAGCCTTAACTGTAACAAACAACCTCTTTTGATGTTAGCGTATATATTCCGCTAATTTATAAGGTAATAAATTTTAAAAATGACCAAAAATGAAACGGCTACGTCTGTCGAGGAATTCCTGGTGTGGAGGTCTAACCTCTTCCAAGGACTAAAAGCTAGAAAAGAAACTATTATAGAATTACTCGATGCCCTCTCCAGTAACCAACAAGCTCACTCAGTCGTTGAATTGTCTCTCAATCCTTTATTTAGAAGAGATTATAACAGTTTATATAGAGGAATTCAAGAGTTTTTACCCACTCAAACTGACCCTAATTATGAACAGAGAATTGAGACTTTATTTTCAGCGGTATCGAGAACAATTCCTCCCACTTCAAAACATTATAACTTATTTGGTATTGACACAACTCCCTGTCCACGACGGTTTGCCGAAACGTTAGCGGATAAAACTTTTATTCATTACCCCAATCCAATTAAGGGAAATAAACCCATTAATATTGGACATTGTTATTCCGTTGTCTGCGCTTTACCTGACCAAATAGACACAGAAAAAGTCCCTTGGGCTGTCCCCTTATCAGGAGAGCGAGTCCCCTCTAAACATAAAGGAGTAAATCAAGGCAATCAACAACTAAAAAAAATCTGGCAAAGTTCTTTATTTTCTGATAAATTATCTGTCTTAGTGGCTGATAGTGACTACAGCCAAAAGGATTTTATCGGGGAACAAGTTAAGCATGAAGACGTAGTTACTATTACAAGAGTTAGAAGTGACCGAGTTTTTTATCGTCAATTTATTCGGGACCCAAATCAAGCCAAAACTTCGGGACATCCCCGTTGGTATGGGGATAAATTTGACCTTAAAGATGACCAAACTTGGACTGAACCTGATGAAGTTCATCATGTTCCCTTTACAACGAAAAAAGGTCGTCAATTAACAGTGACTATTTCGGGATGGAAATAGATGTTAATGAGAGGAACTAAAAACTATAAAATGAACAATCACCCCTTTACTTTACTCCAGATTGTTGTCAGAGATCAAGAAAGAAATAGTATTTGGAAACCTATGTGGCTTATTGTTATTGGTTCTCGGCGCGATGAGTTAAGTTTAGTTGATTGTTATCAGTGTTATCGACAACGTTATGACATGGAACATCTTTTTCGATTTGGTAAACAAAGATTATTGATGACATCTTATTTAACTCCCGATGTACATCATGAAGAAAATTGGTTTAAACTAACACTTCTTTCTTATGTAAATTTGTGGGCTGCCAGAAAATTAGCTGTGGTTTTACCCCGTGATTGGGAACAGTATTTGAAGACTAATAAATCCATCAAAATCACCCCTAGTCTAGTTCAAAGAGACTTTTCAAGAATAATTACGACCTTGGGGACTTTCGCCAAATTTCCCAAACGTCGAGGTTTTTCTTCCGGACGTATTAAAGGTTACAAAAAAGCCCCACGAACTCGTCATGATGTTATCAAGAAAGGGAGCAAAAAATCAACTGAAAACTTAAAAGCTCCTTAGTTTTCCTCAGAATCTATAGATTAGCCCTATTTGTCAGCCAATTTTATTGACTGATACAGAGCCGATATTTTGGGATTTTAGTTTAGCGTAAAATATACGCTAACAAACTTTTTTTGTCCAAAGTCCAATTAGGACTAACTACACACTTACGTTTATTTTTACCCACCCGACTAAAATGGTGCCCTGCGACGGATTGTTATCTTCTTGTTATAACCTAATTTGTACCCGTCTAACACACCCTACATTTGAGAAGTTAAAGAATAGGGGGTTGCGAAGGGGGAAAATTTATGTGAAGATGAAAATATAAGCTTCACAGTGGAAATATAATAATTTGATCTAAAAATTACAAAGCCTCCCTATTATTAAATATAGTATCACAAGCCGATGGCTTTTGCAAGCCTTGGTGCAAAAAAATCGATTTTTTTCAAGATTTAAAACAAAAAAATTACCAAAAATAGCGATCGCCGTGAACAGTAGTTTGACGTTCATCTGGGTTATATTGTAGCAGATATTGATGAGCGATCGCATCTTGTTCGGTGAGTTGTTGTAACTCGTTTTGTCGTATTTCGGTATCAGTAGAAAGGAGAATAACTTGATGGGAAGCAGTGGGAAAATAACGCTCAACTAAGTTATTACGGTGGGAAGAGTCGAGTCTTCCTAAAGGGGTATCGATAGCGATGGGTAAGTTACGGCCTGAGACTCTTGCTAAACCCCATAAAAATGCGATGGATAAGAGTTGTTTTTCTCCTGCGGATAAGCGATGTTTGGGTACGGTTTCTCCTTGGGGATCATAAAGAGATAAACTAAAGTTATGGGTATCAATAGCTACCCGATGAACGAGATCAGACTTATGGAGTAAATAACGGAAACACTCTGTTACTTCCCCTTCTAGTTTATTAAGTTTTTTAAGGGTTAATCTTTCTTTAAATAATTGTAGCGTAGTTTGTACCTTAGCAGAAGATTTAATAATATGTTCATTGTTTTGTTTTTCTAATGCTTTATCGGTATAACTTTTCAAGTCTTTAATTGTCATTTGTACTGCTCTTTCTGCTTCTCTAATGCGTTTTTCTGCTGAGTTATATTCTGTTTGACATTTAGCAGCTTCTTTTTGTGCATTGGTGAGTGCATCACTAAGTTTTTGATAGTCTTCTGGAGATGCAGCAACCTGTAATTTTCTCTCGTTATTATCTAAATCAATTTCTAATTTTTCTAAGATTTCTAGTTGTTTTTTAGCAGTATCAAGTTGTAGAGGTAATTTATGATCTAGTAAAGTATTAAGTTGGTTTAATTCATCTTCTGTTATCCCTAAACTATGAGCAAGATTACTTTGAGATGTTTGGTTAATAGTTTCATATTCTTCTGACAAAAATGTTTGTATTTTCTGCAATTCATCTTGAGTAAGTTGGAGGGTTTCTAGATAATTAAGTAACCTTTTATTTCGTTGTTGTAAGACAGTTTTGGCCGTGATAGCTTGTTGTTGCTTAACTTCGCTTTCACCTTGTTCTTTTGCTTCGGTGAGTAAAGGTGTAATTAAAGCTAGAGGTAAACTTGTTGCTGCTAAAGTTACCATCTCATTTCGTTGCTGTTGTAATTTCTCTTTTAATTCATCAATTTTAGTCGTGAGGGTACTACTTTCTGCCGATATTTTTCCCCCTTCTATTCTAAACCGTTCCGATGCTTCTTTAACTTTCTTATTAGCGCGTCTAAGTCCATTATCTATAGCTGATTTCTCTTGGTTAGCATTTTCCAATTCTTGCTTATAGTAATTTAACTTATCTTCAATTTATTCTATGGTTTTTAGTTGAGATTGAGTAGCTAATTTTTTCTGTTTACGGTTAACCAAAACCTCTAAATCTACGGCTAATCTTTCTACTAATTCTAATCCTAATGAAGACTGTATAGACTTAATAACAGTAGTAGGAGGCGTTTCTTGTTCAGCTAATTCTTTAACTTGTTCACCGTCGAATAAAAAGAGATTAGAAATACCCAAAGGTAACAAAGTTTCAATAAATTCATCCCAAGTCTCAGCTAATGCTTTATCTGGCCAATCTTCTTCCAGAATACCTAAAGTATCTTTACCGTCTTTGGGTTGTGTATTCCAGCGTCTAACAATGCGTATTTCTTTCCATTGATCGTCAATAAAATGTTCAAAAGCTAATTCTATGCGTGTTTCTCCTCCTAATGGAGTTTTGTTATTAATTGCTTGAATCAAAAAGTCGCTATAACTGAGATTATTACGGGTTGAACATTGTACGCGTTGTCCATATAATGCGAGACGTATAGCATCCATAAGGGTTGTTTTTCCCCCTCCATTCATTCCCCCAATGAGGATAATAGGACGAGTTTGGTTATCTTTTTCTGTACGTAGATTAATAATATTTTTACCAGCATAGGGACCAAAATTTTCTAAAACTAATTCTGTAAACAGCATAGTTAAACAAATAAATAAAAGTATCTATAGCAATCAGTAATAATTGATGAATACCTTGAGATACCCCCTTCAGTTCCCCCCTTAATAAGGGGGGTTGGGGGGATCAGCTTTCCTTAATTCTCACAACTGAAACCTGATTGCCATATTATTTTCATGATACTATTAAATATAGCACAATTACCTGAGTAATTATTAAGAAAATTAAGATAAAATGAATTCAATCAAACTACATGATACTATTGCGCTTTTAGAAGATGTTAAAACTTGTCAATTCATGACAAAATATACAATTATTTTACCAAAAGGACAAGTAGGAACAGTAGTAGAAATTTACAAAAATGGAGAAGCTTATGAAGTTGAATTTTCTGATAATAATGGACAAACTTATGCTTTAGTTACTCTTACCTCTGAACAATTGATATGTCTTCATTATGAAAAACCTTGCTTAACTGTAGTCAATTAACTTTAATAACAGAATAAAATTAAACGAAATTAGAATTCATTATGAAACCATCACCCAAAGTTCCTGATAATACCACCAGACAAAATGAAGTTAATCAATTAAGATCATTAGTTAGACAGTGGGATAAGTTGATTCTAGAATTAGATGAATTAAATGCTAGTTTAGAAGCAGATATTCGTCAAAGTTCCCTGACTGCTTATCGACTCGGAAAAACAGTCAGCAATGACGTTACCAAATAATTTATATCATAGATTGTCCTCACTTTCCGTGTTATTGGTAGGTTGCCCAAATTTAATTGTTCCCCAAGAAAGTTGTTTTTCGGGTTGTTTTTCTTCGGGGTTGAGAGTCTTTTTGAGTTCTTGTTTAACTTTATCAATATCTTCATCAGCGATCGCATTTTTGAGGTTACGTTTTTTGTGTGCATCTTCAATCGCATCATTTTGGGATCTTGAACTGGTTTCAAAGCATTTTTCCAAGTCACCATAGATACCCACACGACGAGATTTTGTATAAAATTGTCTTTCAGTATCTAATAGTCTGGCCATCAATTCTAAGTGCATTGCATCCTCCCCACAAATATCGGATAAAATATCCCATTCATCGCTACCTAATAAACTATGACCAACTCCTGGACGACTATCAATAAAAGGTTCTCCGGTCACTTCTTGATAAATACGGGGTAAACTATCATCAAATTCGTGTTTCTCTTCTAACCATATTCGTTTAATTTCGCTTAACTCTTCTTGAGTAATTAAAGTAATATCTTTCATGTCGTCTGGTGCATTGTTTCTCACTTTAACTTGTGCTTCTAATACCCGTCTTAACCAATGTTCTCGCCAATATTTTGTATAGGGACCAGGAACAGGTTCAATAGAAGTCTGACCATCAATATTACGTTCAAACAGGTGAACAGTTCCCCAAATACGTCTAAAGTCTCTTTTATCTCGATCATTTTCTATATCTAATTCTTTGCGAACATCAATTAAAGGTTGTAACCATCCTTTTTCTTCGTCATGTTGAACCATTGCTGCTAAAGACTTATCGCTATCAACCAAAGTACAGACCCAACAACCAAAACGAGAACTACCACAACTAGGAGTAGAAGTATCAATAACTAAAGGGCATTCATTATCAGCGGTTGCCCCTCGATACATAGCGAATAAATCTTTATTACTATGTCCCCAAGGGTTATCCCATTGCATTAAATATAACCACACTTCATCGGTTCGCCAATCTTCAATAGGAGTGTATAACAAAGAACTGGGTAAATGGGGATGTTTACAAAGGCGATCGCGGACTCTTCCCTGTTCTCTTTTTGTCATGATCGCTTCACGGTTTTGGCTTTCTGTTTTACGGGTTCCTAAAACTACAATAGCCTCACCATTGGCTCTAACAATATTACGAATAAAACGGTTAGAAGGATCAATTTTTAAGCGAGGTGTACACCAACGAAAGTTATGTCGAGGTGCAGGATATCCTTTCCCTATTAAACCCGCCCAATAACTTTGTGAAGCTTCTGGGGTAAGCAAATGAGGTTCAATAGGTAGCTGTTCTTTTCTAGCTCGTTTTTCCATGCGTTCAAGAGACTTATTAACCCATGCCGAAACAAAGGGGTTTTCTACTAAAGTATCAGTGGTAATAACATAGATTTTTTTATGTCTTTTATCTAAAGGTAGTTCTGAAATAGCATTCCAAATTAATTGAACAATAGCACTACTATCTTTACCTCCAGAATAACCAATAACAATCGGAATATCATCGACACAATATAACTCTTGTATCTCTTCAGTTAATCTTTTTATATCTTTAATTAGTTCTGGAACAGTACGGGGCGGAAATAATGTTGTTTGAATATTAGTCATGTTTGTTAATCTCCTATCATAATTTTGAATAACTATTGTCTAAAAATGTTTTGCCTGTGCCATTGAATCGCTTCTATACTTGGAAAATAGGTTGGTGAGTTCGGCAATAAAATAGTTTCACCTTGAAATTCTCTAATAGGTTTGCTATTGGGTGACTCTTCAGAGAAATTATCAGAAATCAGAACTTGATAATTATCATCAATACTAAAAATACCTCTATCAAAAGCCCAATGATGATTTTTACATAATGAAATACCATTGTTTATATTATTGTCATAGAATTGTGCAAAAGGTTTAATATGCGCTCCATCTACAATACTTTGTGATAGTGATTTAATAACCTTTAAATTACATAATGAACAACGATAGTCATAGGCATGAATAACGGCTTTACGAAAAAAAGAATCTCTAACTAAAGATTTTTTTATATAAAATTTTCTGCTAGTTTTTTTTCTTGGAATTTTTCGGTTCCTGCTTTTTAAAAAGATTGATTGATTTCTAAAATTTCTTGTAATTCTTTTTGAGCCGAAGAAAACCAAACTTCTATCAAAGTGTCTATTAATTCTTTTCTACTTTCTGGATCTTGAATTAATGTGAATAACTCTTCATCTAAAGAAGCATATTCAACAGACTGTTTTAATTTATTCATGGTTTTAGGTTGTAAACCATTAAAATCTGGTTTTAATGTAAGATGCCAAAACCCTTCACTTTGTAGATGAAAGAAAGGATAATGAAAACCTCCTTTATATTCAGAAGCTAAAATGTTCCAATATTTATTAAAGGTATCAATAAGTTCCTCAGAAACTAAAATTTTATTTTCAGTAATAATCTTTTGAGAAATTAAATCTATAACCGATAAAAGCAAAATAGGTTTATATTGAGCATTGCCTCTTTTTTTTGTACTACTAACATTTAAAGATGCCAAGAGATCGCAATAATAACTTAAATTTTTTTGCTGTTGATTTTCAGTCATAGGTTTTAGTTTCAGATAGGAGTATCACAGATGTTAAACTAATTCAGTAATTATACCAATAATTATCATAACTATTAATGAATGTAGATCCAGAAAAACTCAGTAATTTCCTGGATTTATATTAGTTTAACGCAAGATTATGATAGAAGGGTAGGTATTTACCGAAAATTAACAATTATTATGTTTGATAACCAGATTGACAATAGGGAACTTAATCAAAATCTTAGACAGGTATTAGAATCTTATCTGTTAAAATATTACCGTGAAAAACATTTCTTAGGGTTACGGTTTCGTCAGGGAAAAAGAGACATGATACAAATTAATGTACCTGCCCATGACTTACCAATCATACTACAAACAAAGCATTCTGAAAATAATGATCCTGACTCTGGAAAAAACCGTCCAGAAGTACAGGGTCACACCGAAGAAGTCAAACAATATATTATGAAACGTATAGAAAAAGATAAACCTTGGATCTTAGGCACTTTAACTGCTAATATTGATCCTGATCTAATCAAAGTAATTGAAATAGCTAGAGAACTCTGTTTAGTAGTAATTCCCAGAGGAGTAAAATTAGATATAACTGATGGACAACACAGAAAAAGTGCAATTCATGAACTGATAGAAAGTTCAGAGGGTGCATTAATTGGAGATAATGATTTTCCCATCACTTTAGTTTTAGAAAAAGATTTTAATCAGTGTCAAACTGACTTCCGAGATATGGCGCAAAGTAAAGCATTAGATAAATCTTTATTATTATCTTTTGGAGGATTTGAAGGACGTATTGGTATTATGAAAACTATACAAGAACAAGTACCAATATTTAAAGATAAAACAGAAAGAATAAAAAATACACCGTCAACGAAAAAGAAACTAATTTACACAAGTAATTATATTGTTAAACTGGTTAGTTGTGCCTTTGCCAATGATATTAATGCTGAACTTGAAAACTGGGATGTAGAAACATCATCAAATGCTTTGATGAATGCCTTAAATAAATTTTTCTCACGGGGTGACAAGCCCGTTAAAACCCTGATTGAAAGAGGGTTTCAGCCGTGGCGATCGCTCTATAAATTGTCAAAAACTAGAGGGCTTATTGAGAATAAACAATAATGATAATCATTCTTGCCGTGTGTGTGGGGGGGAGGAGGGTTACACCGTCCTCCCCCCCACAGGGTTGATGCTCAAAATCAACCCCTTGGGCAATATTAGTTTTTATTAAATAATAAAAATTGGTTTATTTTGGATAGTTACATCTAAAATAAATCATCTTCCACTGGTTATTTTATGTTAAGATAAAATAGGGGAATTAAGCCGTCTTATCTATTATGGACATGGCTTGTAACCCTTTTTTATAATTGTTGAGTTTCTGGGGATTATTGCTCATCATAATTGAAATAAAATCAGAGCAAAATTCCCAAGCGTGAATCCAAAGAGAGCCATAAAGTCCTATCCAAAAATTACTATGTCTTCGGTCACGTCTTGATTTTTCAGTTAGACGAGCAATATATTTTCCTTGATTGGTTTGTCGAAATGTTTTGCCTTTTAAAGAAGTAGCAGTGTAAGCGATCGCTATTAATAAAATCAAGGAATTTAGTCGTTTATTATTGGCTTTACTTCCCTCCCAATTATAACCCCCTGTCGTAACTGCTCACCGCAACAAAAAAGTCTTATTGAAAAGCACTACAAACAACATCAGTTGAGTCAACAAAAATATAAGCCCTGTGATTTAGCGTAAAATTTAAGCTAATTTATTATGGCTATTTTAATGACTAACATTCCCAGAATCAAGTCTTTTAAAAACCTCAAATAAAAACAACAATATGAGAAAAAAAAGAATAGTAAGATAGTTTTTTGTTAGCGGAGATTATCCGCTAACCCTGTGTATTTTTGTGCAGAGAGATAGGGGGATCAAGAAAAATCTATCCCCCATCGGCTCCGGAGCCTTTTACATCTCTAATCCTGGGGGACTCCGACCAGCTAATGAAAATAATTCGCATAATTGGACAATGGCATTTTGCCCCTGTAATCTCATGGTCTCTAAAAAACTGAACATTTGGGTGACTAACTCTGCACCCCAGTCGCTTCTTGCTCCCCCACTTACTTTGCGGTGAATGATAATGGGACGTAAAGCTCTCTCAGCATCATTATTATCTGGTTTGACTTCAGGATAAGTTAGAAAGGTGAACCACTCTTCCCAATGACGTTTGAGACGGTTAATCAATCTTTGTGCATCATAAGGCCATCCTTTTTTGGGAGTTGCTTTAAAAATCTTTTGCAGTGAGTTCTCGACTTCTGTTCTTTTGGAGCCTAAGTCTTCAAGGGTTAAATTTCGAGCATGATAATGACGATAATGGATACGGGCGGTTGCTAAAACTTGCTGTACATCGGCAGCAAATTCTCGATTCGCTTGAAAACGACTGGTTTTAAGGGACTCTAACTCTCGTTCTAAATGTGCCAGACATTTCTGTTTGGCCATCGCACTTTGTCTAAAGTAGGCACTATAGCAGTCACTGGTGAGGATGCCCTTAAAATCTGCTCCTAACAATTTCTCGACTTCTGCGGAGCTTCTAGTGGGAGCCAACATCAACACACAGACCTCATTTGATGTGGCTACCCAAACCCAATACTTGATGCCATCGATGCAATAACTGGTTTCGTCAACACATCGGATTCCTGGCTGCTGGATGTACTTTAACCACTGTTGGGTCAAGGGTTCTAAACTTTCTTGAAACCATTTGTGCATTTTGGCAAGGCTCCCTTGAGAAATGGGAATGCCAAAGACATACTCTATAAAATGTTCCTGTTTACGCCATGTAAGATTACCCCCATAGCCAAGCCAGCCCACGATGCTACTTAATCGCGCCCCATAACTGAATCCTTCTTTAACTCCCAATGGAACAGGACTGTAATCTGACCATCCACAACTAGGACATTTATAGAATCCGCGACGATATTCCCTGATTTCTATGGGTTGGTCTACTACTTCAGCCACTTGCTGGACTTTTTCGGGAACTACTTCATCTCGTTCCACTGAACCCCCACAAACAGGACAGTTTTCTAGTTCTAAAGGGACTATCTTATCGGGCTGACCAAAACCATTACGGGTCTTCCCTGGGTGGTCATATTTTGGTCCGCGTTTAAATCCTTTTTTGCGTTTCTTTTTGTCAGAAGGCTTTTTTAGTGGGTCTGATGATGGGGGGACTGAACTGTTTTTTGAGTTACGGTTTTTTAGCTTATCTCTCTCTTCTTTCAATTTTTCAATTTCTTGCTGTTGTGTAGAGATTTGTTGTTGTTGCTGGTCAATCAGTCTTTGTTGAAGAGATAACTGTTGTTGTGCCTTGACTAGCCACTCAATCATGAAGACATTGTTCGCCAACTGTTCATCGGCGATAGCTCTAACTAGCTTTGAATCAATGGTAGCATTTGTGGTCATAACCCCCACTATACATAAAAATCCCCGATTTTACCTTTATGTTGTCAAGACAGATTCTTTATTGCGGTGAGCAATTACGAATAAACCAAGGCTCTTTTTCCTGTTTGCCCTTGTATTTTCTTTTCCAATATGCTCCCACATTAAAGTTTCCAAACCCTTTATTTTTAGTGACTGAAACCCCAGTTAAAAACATCTTCATCCCAGGTTTCATTCCTAACTGCGAAAAAGTTTGATAATCTTCATCATCTTTTTTCTGGTTTGTACCTTGTTTCTGACGAAAAGCGAAGAATAACTTTTGTTTTTTACTTTTTTTGTTTCAACCAATAAGCTAATTTAACACTGTGGAATTCTCGGTCTCCAAGAATGACTAACTCATAGTTTTTTAGAAGACAAAGAACAGGTTGAATTAATGCCTGTTGTTCAGATAATCTGCTGGCTCCTCTTTTCCCTAAAAGTGTCCAATAGATGGGTAAAGCCAGCTTTTTCCAGATAACAGCAACCATGAAAACATTTTTATCTTTCCATTGGGTTCGGTCAATTGTTATAATCAGACGAGAGCCAGTCTTAAATTCTTTACAAATAATAGCTTTAATCACAGGAAACCAGAATCTGGGAATGGCTAAAGCTGACAAAACTAGGAATCTCTGGATATGTTTACGACGACTTTGATAAAGGATTGGTAAAGGAAAACAAGCTGCTAACCTTTCTATTCTAACCTGTTTATGTACTGTCAGCAACCACAGTAAAATTCTAAAAGCCTCGAACTGTGTTTGTGTTAAATGTTTGGTAAAATGAGATTCATAAACTGCTAAAAAGCTCATGATTTAAGTTATAAAACGATTAAGGACAATCTGATTATTATTAGCATAAAATCGGATTGTTTTCTCTCTTTTAGGAGTTGACGCTCGCGCATCAAAACAGTTTGGGGGGGCAGGGCAATCGCATTTAATTTTTGAAAAGCTGACTGCATAAGAGGTTTCGCGATCGCCGTTCATTTGTACTGAAACTCTAAAATCTTTACTGGATCACGCATCTCAGATTTTAATGCGATTGCCCTGTTTTGGGGGGGAAGACGTGGCATTTGCCACGTCTTCCCCCCCCATTTGCAAATGATTATCATTATCGTTCATTCTCAATAAGCTCTCTGGTTGCCGACAATTGTTTAGGGTCGGGTAACAGAGAAAAACCGCTCTGGACTTACTTTTCAACCTACTTGTCACCCCGTGAGGGAAAAGTTGTTAGTCCCTCTATTGGACCGACAAGAACAGAACAAGATTTTTCTGAACATATCCAGAGAACGATTAAGATTGATGAAAAAGCAGAATGGATTTTTATTGTAGATCAACTCAACACTCATAAATCGGAAAGCTTAGTCAAATTAGTAGCAGAAAGCTGTGGAATTACTATTGATTTGGGGAGAAAAGGAAAGGAGGGGATTTTGCAATCTATGGAGAGCAGAGCAGATTTTTTATCAGATGAATCTCATCGAATTCTAGGAGTTACGCATTGACAAATTAACTTAAATATGAGTAGCTTTAAAGAGAGACAACGATCGCTAATTATTAGAGTCATTAAAATTGACGTAATAATAACAATAACTAATCTATAAATTAGGCTGATAATTTCAAATTTATTTGCTCTAAAATAAAATTCCGATTAACTTCAATAGACAATTCTCTTTGGAGTTGATACCAATTATCAATTAACTCATTAGCTCTCATTAATTCAAGTTTAATAAAAGCCCGTAAAGAACTAAAGAAATGGGTCAATATAGCTTCTGATTTTCTGACTATAAATTTATTGATACCACATAATTGTTTGAGCGCACGATGGTAACATTCAATAATCCAATGAGTTGTTTTCAACAAAGTAAATAGAGTTTTATCTGTTTCTCTTAAGTCTTTATTTTCTTGGTCAAATAAAATATAAAAACGAAGCATCCCGTTTTTGAAATGTTTCTTAAATACTTTAACTTCGCCAAACTCTTTTAAGTAAACAATTGTCCCATTTTCCTCTATTTCTAAGCTTTCAACGGATTGATATTGTCCTTTAACGATTGATACTTGTCGATTTTTAGCTATTCCTATCATGAAACCTAATTCTTGTTTTTTCAAAAATTTAAGGTTCTCTTTAGATGAATACCAACTATCACCAGTTACATAAATTGGCCTCAGTCCCCAAGCTAAAACTTCCGATAGCATCATCCGAAAATAATCATTTTTAGACAGATCATCTTCTTTATCATAAAGTCGATAATTTAGAGGGAGTGAAATTCCATTAGGGTCAGTATATAATAAAGTAACTAAATTAATTCCTTTGATAGTTTTATGTTTATTTCCTGACCAGAAATAACCAATAAATTTACTTAATTTAGGATTACTATAAAGTTTTTCAATGACTGTATCATCAATACTTAAGGTTCCCCCACTCAGTTCAATGTGCTGTTTAAATTCATTGAATAAATCAACAGGTTTATAGCTTTCTCTTAATAAAAAACGGTTAACACTATCATGAGATAAATCCTCAAATATCTCGGATAAACGATTACAACCCGAATATTTGGATTCAGCAATTAAATAGTAAGTATAGAGTTCTAAATGACATTTAGCCGTTGATTTCTTCGTTATAGTTCGGATATCTACCTCCAGTTCTTATAATCCTCTCTATTTTATCAGTTTTTTGCTTTTTGTTAACAGCGATCGCTTTCTCTGTTTGGACTATGCACATTGTAAACCATCTGTCAATGCGTAACTCCTAGAATTCGCTTTGTTTATATTCCCAAACATACATCGTGGCTTAATCAAATTGAGTGTTGGTTTTCGATCTTAGTCCGGCGTTTACTCAAAAGAATTACTGTCCGTTCAACTGAAGAACTATCCCAAAAAATTCTCAATTTTATTGATTACTTTAATCAACATTTTGCTAAGCCGTTCGTTTGGAAATTTAAGGGCTTTAAAGATCATAAGTGACTGGTGGATTATTTTTGCTAAGCTGCACTAGTCAAGGCACAACAACAGTTATCTCTTCAACAAAGACTGATTGACCAGCAACAACAACAAATCTCTACACAACAGCAAGAAATTGAAAAATTGAAAGAAGAGAGAGATAAGCTAAAAAACCGTAACTCAAAAAACAGTTCAGTCCCCCCATCATCAGACCCACTAAAAAAGCCTTCTGACAAAAAGAAACGCAAAAAAGGATTTAAACGCGGACCAAAATATGACCACCCAGGGAAGACCCGTAATGGTTTTGGTCAGCCCGATAAGATAGTCCCTTTAGAACTAGAAAACTGTCCTGTTTGTGGGGGTTCAGTGGAACGAGATGAAGTAGTTCCCGAAAAAGTCCAGCAAGTGGCTGAAGTAGTAGACCAACCCATAGAAATCAGGGAATATCGTCGCGGATTCTATAAATGTCCTAGTTGTGGATGGTCAGATTACAGTCCTGTTCCATTGGGAGTTAAAGAAGGATTCAGTTATGGGGCGCGATTAAGTAGCATCGTGGGCTGGCTTGGCTATGGGGGTAATCTTACATGGCGTAAACAGGAACATTTTATAGAGTATGTCTTTGGCATTCCCATTTCTCAAGGGAGCCTTGCCAAAATGCACAAATGGTTTCAAGAAAGTTTAGAACCCTTGACCCAACAGTGGTTAAAGTACATCCAGCAGCCAGGAATCCGATGTGTTGACGAAACCAGTTATTGCATCGATGGCATCAAGTATTGGGTTTGGGTAGCCACATCAAATGAGGTCTGTGTGTTGATGTTGGCTCCCACTAGAAGCTCCGCAGAAGTCGAGAAATTGTTAGGAGCAGATTTTAAGGGCATCCTCACCAGTGACTGCTATACCCGCATTTCTCACAAATTCTGCGATCGCTAAACTTCAAACCATTATGTAGTCTGAGTTTAACCTTGATTTGAGGGGCGAGTAAAAAATAACAGTGTGCCATTTTAAGCGATCGCTTGAAAAATAAGCCACATCTAACCTCTAGCTGATTACTGATCAGTTTGTGAGAAATGCGGGTATAGTGCCTACTTTAGACAAAGTGCGATGGCCAAACAGAAATGTCTGGCACATTTAGAACGAGAGTTAGAGTCCCTTAAAACCAGTCGTTTTCAAGCGAATCGAGAATTTGCTGCCGATGTACAGCAAGTTTTAGCAACCGCCCGTATCCATTATCGTCATTATCATGCTCGAAATTTAACCCTTGAAGACTTAGGCTCCAAAAGAACAGAAGTCGAGAACTCACTGCAAAAGATTTTTAAAGCAACTCCCAAAAAAGGATGGCCTTATGATGCACAAAGATTGATTAACCGTCTCAAACGTCATTGGGAAGAGTGGTTCACCTTTCTAACTTATCCTGAAGTCAAACCAGATAATAATGATGCTGAGAGAGCTTTACGTCCCATTGTCATTCACCGCAAAGTAAGTGGGGGAGCAAGAAGCGACTGGGGTGCAGAGTTAGTCACCCAAATGTTCAGTTTTTTAGAGACCATGAGATTACAGGGGCAAAATGCCATTGTCCAATTATGCGAATTATTTTCATTAGCTGGTCGGAGTCCCCCAGGATTAGAGATGTAAAAGGCTCCGGAGCCGATGGGGGATAGATTTTTCTTGATCGCCCTATCTCTCTGCACAAAAATACAAAAGGTTAGCGGATAATCTCCGCTAACAAAAACTATCTTACTATTTTTTTTCTCATATTGTTGTTTTTATTTGAGGTTTTTAAAAGACTTGATTCTGGGAATGTTAGTCATTAAAATAGCCGTAATAAATTAGCTTAAATTTTACGCTAAATCACAGGGCTTATATTTTTGTTGACTCAACTGATGTTGTTTGTAGTGCTTTTCAATAAGACTTTTTTGTTGCGGTGAGCAGTTACGAAGCAAGAACTATTGAAGAAAAAACCATTGATTTTCAAGGTAACTTTGTCAACCCTAAAAAGGTAGGTTTACCTAATATTTTGGTTGATAGTTGATACTTATTATGGCATGATGATGAATAAATAAAATAATCTTGTTTTAATATGAATTCAGACACTATTGTTCAACTAATACAACAGTCTATGAGGGTTGGGGTGGGTTTCACTGCTTCTGTTTTAGAAACCCTGCAAGATGGCCAAAAACGTAATCAAACTATATCGGAACTGCAAGAAGAAATCGCTAAAAAAACAGAAGAATGGGCAGCAAAAGGAGAAATTACCGAACAAAAAGCTAGAGAATTCCTAGATAAATGGTTAAATCAACAGAAGTCCTCAAAAACTAACCCAGGATCTCCTGCTTCAACCAAAACTAAAGCTGATGTAGGCCAAGAAATTCAACAACTAACCGAAAAAATTATCACCCTTAGACAAGAACTTGAATATCTAAGAGAGAAAAAAAAGTCTTAAACTTCTAATAATAAATGTTTAAGACTATTGATATTAATTATTTATATTTGAGTTAAACGTTGAAAACCTCCGAACTCCGAACTCCGAACTCATATTATAGTTTAGTCATTAGACCAGGTTTCACAACTAATCAGATCACTAATGCGATCTCGTAACAAATAATCAAATTTTTCCAGTTCGTGTTCAACCCAGATCCATTCCCTTGCTGGAATATAATCGCATAAGCTAGAAATGCGCTGTTGACGACTGATCAGACCTCGATCTACGAGATGACGTGCTTCTTCTTGTATAAAATCGATAGAATAGCGAGAAAAAGTAACAGGAAATTTTGTGGAAAGATTCATCTCTAAAACACCAACCCGGTAAATATGAAGACCCAGACCCTTAGAATCATCGAACTTACAGACGAAAGCTGCAAATCCTTTTTGTATTCTTGATTACATTCTCACCCCAATTGTGTCAGGAAGTGCATAAATTTCCGTTTTCTTTTAGAATTACTTGCTTAAACAAAATTTAAGCCCTAATCTGGGGATTAGGACTCAACGGGTATATTCAAAAAGGTTGACTGTTAACAAAAGATAGTTTTTTGGGTACTTATGGAACAATTAGACTTGTCAAAATGAGAAAAATCTTTGTATGATGGGAGCTTAGTCGTTGTCCCAATTTTCGCAAGCCATGAGATCCCCAATTTGATCCCTTAGTAAGTATTCACATCTTTCCAATTCGATTTCAACACAAACCCATTCACGGGGAGGAATAAACTCACAGAGAACATAAAGGGGTTGCTGACGACTGACAACACCAGTATCAACCAAATGACGTACCTCGTCTTTAATCATACTGATGGTGTAATTAGTAGAAGGGACTGAACTAGATGGAGCGGGTAGAGTGATAGAACTCATAGTAAATTACCAAGTGACTAGGAAGGCTTACTCTTTACTATAGTCTAAATCTCATTCAGAAGAAAGTAATTTTGTGCTGTAACAACGAATACATTTTGCTTTCTTAGTCCTCAAGCCCTGTTATATAAAGGTTTACGGGATGTAAAAAAATATTAATCTTCTGTGTAGTTATTTCATTGACGTTCGCCCCTGCTATCACGGCGAGGGGATTCTTCATTCAACGAGTTTCCGTTAGCCAGCAGGATTTCTCCAACTAACCAAGAGGGAATCTCTCCTGAAGCGTGAGTTTGGCTGCGCCCCAACCTACTTAATCCTTTTTGCAAGATGTTTTTTCCTGCGTTGATGTCCCTGTCTTCGACATAATTACAGTGAGGACAGATGTGGGTTCTAGTAGATAGTGTTTTTTCTACTTTTTGCCCACAATTAGAGCAAATTTGCGATGTTCCATGAGGAGGAACAGCCATTGCTATTTTCCCATATTTATCGGCAAAATACTCTAACCATCTACGGAAAAGAAACCATCCTGCATCACTAATCGACTTAGATAGACGACGATTTTTGACCGCCGACCCACCTTGAATTGAATTCAAGGCGTGGAATGCGCTGCCGCGTTCCTGCTGGATTTGAAATCCAGCAGGAACGCGGCAGCGGAAAGCGGCGGTGCATTCCGCACCATGTTCTTAACACTTAAATCTTCACAGAATAATAAGTCGTTAGACTTTACTAAACGGAGTGCCACTCTCTTGACAAACTCTTCTCGCTTTCTGCTTACTTTTAAATTAGCACACGCATATCGTTGTCTAGCTTTGTGATAGTTATTGGATTGTTTTTTGCCTTTCTTGAACTTTTTAGATTTTCTTCTATTAAGTTTGTTTAGGCGTTTTTCTGCTTTACGGTAAAATCTAGGATTAGGCTCAATATTTCCCTGGCTATCTGCCAGAAAGTATTTGAGTCCTACATCCAAACCTACTGCTTTACCTGATGGCTCAATAGGCTTTATAGTGTCTCTAGGATCTAACTTTATGCAAAATTGAACGTAAAATCCATCTGCACGTTTTAATATTCTGACTCTTTTTATTTGTTCGGGTTGAAAATAGTTAATATCTCTAGAGCCTACTAATTTAAGCATACCTATACCTCGTGTTTTACCAATCTAAGCCGTATCTGGCAACGGCAAACCCTTACTCTTCTGAGGAGTTGGAATTTTTTTGTAGTTTCTTGGTTTGACCCCGCTCAGAGCAAGTGCCAGAAAATTATGGATATGAATATCAAGATAATTGGCTAACCTACCAGCCGTGGGTTGAGGTCTTCGATCCCAGGGTCCAATTGATAGAGGTTCAGACATGGCGGCGATCGCTTTGAGTACAAACCCAGCTAGCATCGCTAAACTGATACGACGCTTAATAGCATTCTCAGTCCAGGCTCTGGGCATTTCCATCCCCGCACTATCCTGGGCAACATAGAAGTTAGTTTCCACGGGGAAGCGATGCTTATACCCCAACCAAATCTGTTCAGTAGTTAGGGTTTGCTGAAAAAGTTTCTCCAAAATTTATGCCACTTTTGACCAAGAATTTTCTGACAAATCAATAAGTTTCAGTACACAAAAATTGTTTAAAGTATAATCAAAATTAATGAAAGGCGGTTTGATGAGTTCCTCTGTTCTATTATTAGTAAATAAGGACAAAAAAAGCGACAAAAACTGCCTCAGAAGTTTAGAAAGATTGACAACTAAAAATGTAATAGCAATAGATGTAATGGAGGTTTCAGGGAGTTTTGTCATCACGAGATTTAGGCTAAATCTTCGTTTAGCTTGTCCAAACTTTCCCTCAATAGCATTACGGAAGCATTCATCGGAGTGGGCTTGTTTCTTTTCTTCTTCACTGACATTTTTCGGAGGTCTTCCTAACTTCGGACCACTGATTCTTATCCCTCTTTCCTTACACCAATTTCTGTTTTCCCTAGTTCGATAAATTTTATCTACATGGACGGATTCGGGATAATAGCCAAACGTTTCTTTATACTTTTCTACTTGTTCTTTTAAATGACAAGATTCATTGAAGTTTTCCCAACTTATTTTGTCTAGAAACACATAGTTATCTACACAGCTTACTGAGAGTTTAGCTCCAAACTCTATTGGTTTTCCTGCTTTTCCCCTCACTATTGGACGAATATGCCGTTGAGTTAAACTTACAATTCTTTGAGGAACACTCTGGGTCTTATTCTCCCACATTGACTGTTGTTGTTCATAAACTTTTTTGATAGTCTCTAGACAATTTTTCTGTCTTTTACTCAGATTTTCCAGGGAAGCCCCAGCTTGAATTAAGTCTTCTATATTTCCTAAATTTTTCTTAAGGTATTTTAACTGTTTCCCGATAGCTTTTCTTCTTTCTTGATAAGATACTTTTCGTTTTTTAGCTACTTTTAAGTATTCCTTTCTAGCAATTTTTCTAGAAGTTCTCGGCTTTTTTCTCAATTTTACTCTTAATGGTTTATAAAGATTATCTATTATTCTTTCTGTCTCAATTCTGGCTTGATTTAATATGCCTAAATCTGTTGGGTATTTGATGTCTGCTGGCGCACAAGTCGCATCTAAAATTAGTTTACCTTTATTTTTTATTTTTTCTCTTTTTTCTTGGAGACAATCCTTTTTTTTTACTTCTTTATCACTCTTGTCTATTTCTCTTTTTACTATTTTTTTATTGATTTTGTTTATCAATTCTCCATCAATTCTTTTCCTAAAATGAACTAGCATTGAAGATTCCAGTGGTGGCTCTTGTTGATAACAATTTAAACCTATAAAGTATTGTAGATAGGGATTTTCTCTAATCTTTTCTATAGTTTCTCTATCACTTGTTCCTAATTTTTCCTTAATAATTAATGTCCCTAATGCCATTCTAAATAGTTTGGCTGGCGCACCTTTTTCTGCTGAAAAAAGTTTAGCATATTCTTCCTCAAAATCATCCCAAGGTATCAACTCTGCCATGATTACCCAACGATTATTGGGGGACAATTTGCCCTCGAAAGGTAATTCAAATTTTTCTGGGGGCGGTAAAGGTTGCTCCTCTTTTCGATACATTTGTTCTTGACCAACAACTGGGAGGTGTTTCTACCAATTATAGCGGTTTGTAGCCGACAAAGCTGATCTTTTTTGCGATCGCGAATATGGGTGTAACCTTTTAAAGAATAGGGTTTTGCTTTTATTCAGCAAACCCTAGTTAGCTCTCGGGCAATGGTTGCCAACAACAAAGGTTTTTCATAGTCAGGATGATCAATTCTGACTACATCCAATACTGTATCAGCAACATCCTCAAAGTGTAGCTGTTGCCATCGTCTCAAACGGAGTTCTCCTTTAAGGTGCATGGCTGTAATATCCTCATCTGGGGGGATTTCTGGACTGTCCCATCCTGGATGAAGAATCTCCCCATGTTTTCTGGGGCGACCTGGCCCTGGTTGGGATGGACGTGGAGGTGGAGCACAGCGCAGTTTACTATTTATGCGTAAGCGTCCTAACAAAGCATCTTTGTCGCTGGCCGCAGCAAACTGTTGGCGGGTGGCAATTCCCGCATCTACTACCAATAAACGATGATTCTTAGACTTAGGTAAATCCTTGAATAGTTCTGCTACTGCGGCTTCACAACTGTCTCCAAATCTTACTCGACTCACTAGCCCCACTCGCACCCCAGAAATAAAGACTACAGTTGTAACTGCTGCAATGATGTTGGCTTTTATTGCTTTACCTGCCCGATGGTGGAAGCCTTTGCCTAACAAATCCATTCCAGGTCTAGCCCGCCACCGAGCAATAGTGGAACTATCAATAGCTAGCACTTCTCGCTGTTTTTCCCCCAACGCCACTGGTTCCACTGGCAAATTGCTCAGACACCAACTAACGGCACGATCAAAGAGCAAGTCCAGAGGGACTTTTCCCCGCTCCATTGCCCGCTCTACCCGATGCCATCCCCATTTTATGTGGAAGACCAGAGGCAACACAGCCCTAGCTAGACTCCCCTTCGATTGTACCAAGCGACCACTCATCATCACTACTAAAACGATCCCGATACAATAAGCGGTTCCCTTTGGTAGTATCTTGATGAGATAATTGACAGCCTCTGCTGTCAGCTTGAGAGGTTCCGTTGTCGGTTTAGGAGAGGTTTCTGTTGATTGGCTCATGCCATCAGTATCTCAGATTTGCACTACTGGTACCTAGCGATCGCCCCTCAAAATGGTAAAACACGAGTATTAATCTTTGCCGTTAATTAGGGTTTGCTGAATAAAAGCAAAACCCTATTCTTTAAAAGGTTACACCCATATTCGCGATCGCAAAAAAGATCAGCTTTGTCGGCTACAAACCGCTATAATTGGTAGAAACACCTCCCAGTTGTTGGTCAAGAACAAATGTATCGAAAAGAGGAGCAACCTTTACCGCCCCCAGAAAAATTTGAATTACCTTTCGAGGGCAAATTGTCCCCCAATAATCGTTGGGTAATCATGGCAGAGTTGATACCTTGGGATGATTTTGAGGAAGAATATGCTAAACTTTTTTCAGCAGAAAAAGGTGCGCCAGCCAAACTATTTAGAATGGCATTAGGGACATTAATTATTAAGGAAAAATTAGGAACAAGTGATAGAGAAACTATAGAACAGATTAGAGAAAATCCCTATCTACAATACTTTATAGGTTTAAATTGTTATCAACAAGAGCCACCACTGGAATCTTCAATGCTAGTTCATTTTAGGAAAAGAATTGATGGAGAATTGATAAACAAAATCAATAAAAAAATAGTAAAAAGAGAAATAGACAAGAGTGATAAAGAAGTAAAAAAAAAGGATTGTCTCCAATAAAAAGGAGAAAAAATAAAAAACAAAGGTAAACTAATTTTAGATGCGACTTGTGCGCCAGCAGACATCAAATACCCAACGGATTTAGGCATATTAAATCAAGCCAGAATTGAGACAGAAAGAATAATAGATAATCTTTATAAACCATTAAGAGTAGAATTGAGAAAAAAGCCGAGAACTTCTAGAAAAATTGCTAGAAAGGAATACTTAAAAGTAGCTAAAAAACGAAAAGTATCTTATCAAGAAAGAAGAAAAGCTATCGGGAAACAGTTAAAATACCTTAAGAAAAATTTAGGAAATATAGAAGACTTAATTCAAGCTGGGGCTTCCCTGGAAAATCTGAGTAAAAGACAGAAAAATTGTCTAGAGACTATCAAAAAAGTTTATGAACAACAACAGTCAATGTGGGAGAATAAGACCCAGAGTGTTCCTCAAAGAATTGTAAGTTTAACTCAACCGCATATTCGTCCAATAGTGAGGGGAAAAGCAGGAAAACCAATAGAGTTTGGAGCTAAACTCTCAGTAAGCTGTGTAGATAACTATGTGTTTCTAGACAAAATAAGTTGGGAAAACTTCAATGAATCTTGTCATTTAAAAGAACAAGTAGAAAAGTATAAAGAAACGTTTGGCTATTATCCCGAATCCGTCCATGTAGATAAAATTTATCGAACTAGGGAAAACAGAAATTGGTGTAAGGAAAGAGGGATAAGAATCAGTGGTCCGAAGTTAGGAAGACCTCCGAAAAATGTCAGTGAAGAAGAAAAGAAACAAGCCCACTCCGATGAATGCTTCCGTAATGCTATTGAGGGAAAGTTTGGACAAGCTAAACGAAGATTTAGCCTAAATCTCGTGATGACAAAACTCCCTGAAACCTCCATTACATCTATTGCTATTACATTTTTAGTTGTCAATCTTTCTAAACTTCTGAGGCAGTTTTTGTCGCTTTTTTTGTCCTTATTTACTAATAATAGAACAGGGAAACTCATCAAACCGCCTTTCATTAATTTTGATTATACTTTAAACAATTTTTATGTACTAAAACTTATTGATTTGTCAGAAAATTCTTGGTCAAAAGTGGCATAAATTTTGGAGAAACTTTTTCAGCAAACCCTAATTACTTCTTCGCCATTCCCACGGTGGTGTAGGATTACCAGCCCATAGTCCCCTGTTAGCTGCCTGTGCTTTTTGTTGTGCTGTGGCGATCGCCTCCCATGAAGGACAGTCACTTTTGTACCGGTCATAACCCCACACCATACCATCTCTAGCTTGATATTCTTGTACTAGCTGCCAATCATTTCCCCTAAGAAAAAATAACTCAGCAACGGTGCGATCGTATCTATCAGTGGTAATAGCATTAACCTTAACTTGGTTATTGGAGTTTGAGAGAAGCGATCGCAAATGGTCACGGGCTTCTATTCCCCCTACTTGCTTGGTTTCCGGTGCGTCAATACAAGCGAATCTTATTTTTAGTTCTTGACCATTACAGAAGACCCGTAAAGTATCCCCATCATAAACTGACCCTGGTTTGACGTTACAAGTAGGAAGGTTTGAGAGTTGAAGATTACTAACATCTTTTTTTAGACTAGAAAAAGTACCACACCCTACTACGCCATCAATAGTTAAATTTTTATCTTTTTGATATTTTAAAACTGCTGCATTTGTTTGGGAACCAAAAATGCCATCTGGAGAATTACTTGGAAGATAATTCAATTTTGCTAAATACTTTTGAACTTGTCCCACAGCTTCACCTGTATCACCTAATTTTAAAGATACGTTACAGGATTCTAAATTTGCAATTGTTAAAGGTCTACCAGAGGAACCACGTGAAGAACCACTACCAGAGGAACCACTACCAGAGGAACCACGTGAAGAACTACCAGAGGAACCACGTGAAGAACCACTCCCAGAGGAACCACTACCAGAGGAACCACCATGACAATGGTATGTATTTGTCCTTCTATGATTATGACATCCTTGCGAATTTGTGCGTCCACGATGAGCTATAGCTACATCAAAAGACATAGTGATTAAAATAATCACAGAAGAAGCGAATATATTTACTTTTCTCATAACAAAAAACCTCAAAAAAAAACAAGCTATAGTATCAATATATTACATCACTAAATCAATTTTCACATCAATTAATACAATCTTAACTCGTGTTTTACCATTTTGAGGGGCGATCGCTAGGTACCAGTAGTGCAAATCTGAGATACTGATGGCATGAGCCAATCAACAGAAACCTCTCCTAAACCGACAACGGAACCTCTCAAGCTGACAGCAGAGGCTGTCAATTATCTCATCAAGATACTACCAAAGGGAACCGCTTATTGTATCGGGATCGTTTTAGTAGTGATGATGAGTGGTCGCTTGGTACAATCGAAGGGGAGTCTAGCTAGGGCTGTGTTGCCTCTGGTCTTCCACATAAAATGGGGATGGCATCGGGTAGAGCGGGCAATGGAGCGGGGAAAAGTCCCTCTGGACTTGCTCTTTGATCGTGCCGTTAGTTGGTGTCTGAGCAATTTGCCAGTGGAACCAGTGGCGTTGGGGGAAAAACAGCGAGAAGTGCTAGCTATTGATAGTTCCACTATTGCTCGGTGGTGGGCTAGACCTGGAATGGATTTGTTAGGCAAAGGCTTCCACCATCGGGCAGGTAAAGCAATAAAAGCCAACATCATTGCAGCAGTTACAACTGTAGTCTTTATTTCTGGGGTGCGAGTGGGGCTAGTGAGTCGAGTAAGATTTGGAGACAGTTGTGAAGCCGCAGTAGCAGAACTATTCAAGGATTTACCTAAGTCTAAGAATCATCGTTTATTGGTAGTAGATGCGGGAATTGCCACCCGCCAACAGTTTGCTGCGGCCAGCGACAAAGATGCTTTGTTAGGACGCTTACGCATAAATAGTAAACTGCGCTGTGCTCCACCTCCACGTCCATCCCAACCAGGGCCAGGTCGCCCCAGAAAACATGGGGAGATTCTTCATCCAGGATGGGACAGTCCAGAAATCCCCCCAGATGAGGATATTACAGCCATGCACCTTAAAGGAGAACTCCGTTTGAGACGATGGCAACAGCTACACTTTGAGGATGTTGCTGATACAGTATTGGATGTAGTCAGAATTGATCATCCTGACTATGAAAAACCTTTGTTGTTGGCAACCATTGCCCGAGAGCTAACTAGGGTTTGCTGAATAAAAGCAAAACCCTATTCTTTAAAAGGTTACACCCATATTCGCGATCGCAAAAAAGATCAGCTTTGTCGGCTACAAACCGCTATAATTGGTAGAAACACCTCCCAGTTGTTGGTCAAGAACAAATGTATCGAAAAGAGGAGCAACCTTTACCGCCCCCAGAAAAATTTGAATTACCTTTCGAGGGCAAATTGTCCCCCAATAATCGTTGGGTAATCATGGCAGAGTTGATACCTTGGGATGATTTTGAGGAAGAATGTGCTAAACTTTTTTCAGCAGAAAAAGGTGCGCCAGCCAAACTATTTAGAATGGCATTAGGGACATTAATTATTAAGGAAAAATTAGGAACAAGTGATAGAGAAACTATAGAACAGATTAGAGAAAATCCCTATCTACAATACTTTATAGGTTTAAATTGTTATCAACAAGAGCCACCACTGGAATCTTCAATGCTAGTTCATTTTAGGAAAAGAATTGATGGAGAATTGATAAACAAAATCAATAAAAAAATAGTAAAAAGAGAAATAGACAAGAGTAATAAAGAAGTAAAAAAAAAGGATTGTCTCCAAGAAAAAGGAGAAAAAATAAAAAATAAAGGTAAACTAATTTTAGATGCGACTTGTGCGCCAGCAGACATCAAATACCCAACGGATTTAGGCATATTAAATCAAGCCAGAATTGAGACAGAAAGAATAATAGATAATCTTTATAAACCATTAAGAGTAAAATTGAGAAAAAAGCCGAGAACTTCTAGAAAAATTGCTAGAAAGGAATACTTAAAAGTAGCTAAAAAACGAAAAGTATCTTATCAAGAAAGAAGAAAAGCTATCGGGAAACAGTTAAAATACCTTAAGAAAAATTTAGGAAATATAGAAGACTTAATTCAAGCTGGGGCTTCCCTGGAAAATCTGAGTAAAAGACAGAAAAATTGTCTAGAGACTATCAAAAAAGTTTATGAACAACAACAGTCAATGTGGGAGAATAAGACCCAGAGTGTTCCTCAAAGAATTGTAAGTTTAACTCAACGGCATATTCGTCCAATAGTGAGGGGAAAAGCAGGAAAACCAATAGAGTTTGGAGCTAAACTCTCAGTAAGCTGTGTAGATAACTATGTGTTTCTAGACAAAATAAGTTGGGAAAACTTCAATGAATCTTGTCATTTAAAAGAACAAGTAGAAAAGTATAAAGAAACGTTTGGCTATTATCCCGAATCCGTCCATGTAGATAAAATTTATCGAACTAGGGAAAACAGAAATTGGTGTAAGGAAAGAGGGATAAGAATCAGTGGTCCGAAGTTAGGAAGACCTCCGAAAAATGTCAGTGAAGAAGAAAAGAAACAAGCCCACTCCGATGAATGCTTCCGTAATGCTATTGAGGGAAAGTTTGGACAAGCTAAACGAAGATTTAGCCTAAATCTCGTGATGACAAAACTCCCTGAAACCTCCATTACATCTATTGCTATTACATTTTTAGTTGTCAATCTTTCTAAACTTCTGAGGCAGTTTTTGTCGCTTTTTTTGTCCTTATTTACTAATAATAGAACAAGGGAACTCATCAAACCGCCTTTCATTAATTTTGATTATACTTTAAACAATTTTTATGTACTAAAACTTATTGATTTGTCAGAAAATTCTTGGTCAAAAGTGGCATAAATTTTGGAGAAACTTTTTCAGCAAACCCTAACTACTGAACAGATTTGGTTGGGGTATAAGCATCGCTTCCCCGTGGAAACTAACTTCTATGTTGCCCAGGATAGTGCGGGGATGGAAATGCCCAGAGCCTGGACTGAGAATGCTATTAAGCGTCGTATCAGTTTAGCGATGCTAGCTGGGTTTGTACTCAAAGCGATCGCCGCCATGTCTGAACCTCTATCAATTGGACCCTGGGATCGAAGACCTCAACCCACGGCTGGTAGGTTAGCCAATTATCTTGATATTCATATCCATAATTTTCTGGCACTTGCTCTGAGCGGGGTCAAACCAAGAAACTACAAAAAAATTCCAACTCCTCAGAAGAGTAAGGGTTTGCCGTTGCCAGATACGGCTTAGATTGGTAAAACACGAGTATACCTTTTTTATCGGTAAAAGTAATATGCTTTTTAGTTTCTTCTAACCGCCAACCTGACACTTTATACTCAACTGAACGACTATTGTGTTTGAATTTTGGATAACCCTTTTTACCCTTAACTTTATTTTTGCAATTGTCGTAAAAACGAGTTATGGCACGTAGAGTCCTTTCTACCGCAGTTTGACAAGCATGGGAGTTTAACTCTGTGACAAAATTATATTCTTTTCTCAATCGGGTATTGTATCGAAACATCTCAGTTTTTCCTACACTACGATTATCCATCCAGAAACGAAGCACCTTGTTTCGCACAAACTGTGTGGTTTTAATTGCCTCATTGATGGCATCTATTTGGTATTGTTTGGGATAAACCTTGTATTCGAGAACAAACATCGAATGATATTCAACCTATCAGTATCATTCTAACACAGATTTCCTGACTGTGCGTCCTAAAGCGATGCAGCGCGGTCTTGGTGGTTCCCATCAAGGAGCGACTGCATCAAGACGGACGGGGCTTGAACCCCTGATTTTCTCGTCAAGTATAGATGATCATCACAGAAAAATAGGAGAGGTTGAGAGTTGGCTGATGACGTAGGTTTCGATGGATTTTTTCTTCTGCTTGGTTTGCCCGTTCTACAATAAAAGCTTGGTCTAGTAAATTGAGTTTATCTAACTTCTGCCAAACTTTAGTATAAACCGAACTAAATTTTAACAACACAATAACATCAGCCCAACCTAAAACTTGGTCTAACTCAGGCATATTGTATAAGGCAGGGAGAATGGCTAAATTTTGGGAACCAAGGGTTAAAGGAAGTCCTAGAATAGAAGCTGCGGCCATAGGAGAAGAAACCCCAGGAATGGTTTCTATGGGGACTTGAGGATAATTTTCTCTAAGGGTTTGGGCGAGATAGGTAAAGGTACTATAAAAACTCACATCCCCTTCACAAGCAAAGGCCACATCCATTCCTTGATGGAGATACTGCCAGACAGTTTGGGCTGCTTCGTGCCAAGCTTTGTGTAACTGTGTCTCATCTTGAAGATAGGGAAAATAAAGGGGTAACTTTTTTTGCTGTGGAGTTATCCAAGGGGCAATAATTTTCTGGGCTAAACCTTGTTTACCGTTAACCCCCAGAGGAAAGGCAATGACTGGCACTCGTTGTAATAACCGTTGTCCTTTGACAGTAATTAATTCCGGATCACCGGTTCCCACACTCACCCCGTATAACGTTCCCACTCCTGTCTGCATCAAAATTAGTTTAACCACTTATGGAATCTCGATCATAGCAAAACCCAGCAGTTATCGAAATTTTCAAGGCGCGCGCCCTAGAAAAATCCCTAGTTTGTGTTTGAGCAAAACCCAATTAACGTAAACTATTAATTGGAACAATCGGAAGGAGTTAGCGAGTGGAACGTACATTTATCATGATTAAGCCCGACGGGGTACAACGGGGACTGGTAGGGGAAATTATTGGTCGTTTTGAGGCTAAAGGGTTTACCCTAGTGGGACTAAAATCACTGTCAGTGTCTAGAGAATTAGCCGAAGAACACTACGATGTCCATAAAGAACGTCCTTTCTTTGGTGGTTTAGTCGATTTTATTTGTTCTTCTCCTGTTGTGGCTATGGTATGGGAAGGAGATGGAGTCGTGGCTTCCGCAAGGAAATTGATCGGCGCAACTAACCCCCTATCTGCCGAACCGGGAACAATTCGGGGTGATTTTGGCGTTAGTGTAGGGCTGAACCTGATTCATGGTTCTGATGCTATCGAAACCGCTCAAAAAGAGATTAATCTCTGGTTCAGCGAAAAAGAATTACTCTCTTGGGAACCCACCGTTAACGCCTGGTTATACGAATAAATATTATCAATTCACGAGAATTTCTACTAAACAGGGAGGGCGTTAGCTCACCCTTTCTTTAACCTATACCAGGGAGAAATCCCCGATTGAGGGACGAAATATGTCACAATAAAGTAGAGTCACAACTGACCAAATCCCTGACACAAACAACCCTATGATTGTTCAACCGTTAACGTCTCCTCCTTCAGCACCCAACTCAAAAACAATCACACCTTCCTCAGACGTTAAACCTTGGCCTGGGTTAATAGAAACCTATCGCCCCTATCTTCCTGTCACAGAAAAAACCCCAGTTTTCACCCTCCTCGAAGGCAACACCCCTCTTATTCCGGTTCCCTACATTTCTCAACAAGTGGGTAAAGGGGTAAAAGTGTTTGTGAAATACGATGGTTTGAACCCAACTGGCAGCTTTAAAGATCGAGGTATGACCATGGCTATTTCTAAAGCCAAGGAAGAAGGGGCAAAAGCCGTTATCTGTGCCAGTACCGGAAATACTTCTGCTGCTGCTGCTGCCTACGCTAGACGGGCTGGGATGCGAGCATTTGTAATTATTCCTGATGGTTATGTGGCCTTAGGAAAACTGGCTCAAGCTTTATTATACGGGGCAGAAGTTATCGCCGTTGAGGGGAACTTTGATGATGCGTTAACGGTGGTCAAAAATATGGCCAAAGATTATCCTGTGACTTTGGTAAACTCCCTCAACCCCTACCGTTTAGAAGGTCAAAAAACCGCAGCTTTTGAAGTGGTGGATGTACTGGGAAATGCCCCTGACTGGTTATGTATTCCGGTGGGTAACGCAGGAAATATTAGTGCTTATTGGATGGGTTTTTGTCAATATCGGAGTTTCGGCAAAAGTGATAAACTACCAAAAATGATGGGCTTTCAAGCAGCAGGGGCAGCCCCATTTATAGCCGGCAAACCCGTGCCTAACCCGGAAACCTTAGCTACGGCCATTCGCATCGGCAACCCGGCTAACTGGGACAAAGCTTGGGGGGCAAAAGATGCCAGTCAAGGGGAGTTTAATGCGGTTACAGATGAGGAAATATTAGAAGCTTATCGTATTTTGGCTGCCCATGAGGGTATTTTCTGTGAACCAGCTAGTGCAGCTTCTGTGGCCGGTTTGTTGAAGGTTAGCGATCGAGTGCCAGCTAATTCTACGGTGGTTTGTGTGTTAACAGGTAATGGTTTAAAAGATCCTGACTCTGCCATTAAACATAGTAAGAATCAAGTTAAATCTGGCATTAAACCTGAATTATCACAGGTGGCAAAAGTTATGGGTTTTTGAACTTAGCTTTCTTGTTTGTCCAAAATTCCTAGATGAATAATGCCATCTCCTTGATTAACCAGAGGATTTTGAGTTTCACCAATAACCATTCCTTCAATGGCTGCCTTGATAGTGGTTGTTTTTTCACCAAAAGCATCCCCAATCATTCCTAATGGTTGTTTTTTTGCCACTGTTTCCCCTAAAGAAACAAATCGGCGGAAAATTCCACTGCGAGAGGCGCGAACCCATTGAGATTTTCTGATTTTAACCCCTACTTCAATGGCTTTGGGGTCAAATCGTAGTGCTTCTCCGGCTTCATAAAGAAGCACAGGAATTCCTTTTTTACTGGCTGCTTGGCGTAATGAACCATCAGGGGTGCTTGATTGGATCATCACAGGAGCATTAAAAGCTTGAGCAACGGCGTAGGTTTGCTCATTTTCTAAATTGGCACGAATTTGGGGTAAATTACTGCGATGAATAGCTCCTGTATGAAGATCAATACCATGAGTGCTACGACTGACAATTTCTCTCATGAATAAATGAGCTAAACGGGAGGCCAAAGAGCCATTGGCCGAGCCAGGAAAACAACGATTTAAGTCTCTGCGATCGGGAAGATAACGGGATTCTTGAATTAAGCCAAAAACATTGACAATGGGAACGGCAATTAAAGTCCCTGATAATTGACTAGGTTCAATTTTTTTGAGGACTTGGCGAATAATTTCCACCCCATTGAGTTCATCTCCGTGAATAGCTGCACTTAACCCGCATTTCTCACAAACTGATCAGTAATCAGCTAGAGGTTAGATGTGGCTTATTTTTCAAGCGATCGCTTAAAATGGCACACTGTTATTTTTTACTCGCCCCTCAAATCAAGGTTAAACTCAGACTACATAGGGTTTGCTGAATAAAAGCAAAACCCTATTCTTTAAAAGGTTACGCCCATATTCGCGATCGCAAAAAAGATCAGCTTTGTCGGCTACAAACCGCTATAATTGGTAGAAACACCTCCCAGTTGTTGGTCAAGAACAAATGTATCGAAAAGAGGAGCAACCTTTACCGCCCCCAGAAAAATTTGAATTACCTTTCGAGGGCAAATTGTCCCCCAATAATCGTTGGGTAATCATGGCAGAGTTGATACCTTGGGATGATTTTGAGGAAGAATATGCTAAACTTTTTTCAGCAGAAAAAGGTGCGCCAGCCAAACTATTTAGAATGGCATTAGGGACATTAATTATTAAGGAAAAATTAGGAACAAGTGATAGAGAAACTATAGAACAGATTAGAGAAAATCCCTATCTACAATACTTTATAGGTTTAAATTGTTATCAACAAGAGCCACCACTGGAATCTTCAATGCTAGTTCATTTTAGGAAAAGAATTGATGGAGAATTGATAAACAAAATCAATAAAAAAATAGTAAAAAGAGAAATAGACAAGAGTAATAAAGAAGTAAAAAAAAAGGATTGTCTCCAATAAAAAGGAGAAAAAATAAAAAATAAAGGTAAACTAATTTTAGATGCGACTTGTGCGCCAGCAGACATCAAATACCCAACGGATTTAGGCATATTAAATCAAGCCAGAATTGAGACAGAAAGAATAATAGATAATCTTTATAAACCATTAAGAGTAAAATTGAGAAAAAAGCCGAGAACTTCTAGAAAAATTGCTAGAAAGGAATACTTAAAAGTAGCTAAAAAACGAAAAGTATCTTATCAAGAAAGAAGAAAAGCTATCGGGAAACAGTTAAAATACCTTAAGAAAAATTTAGGAAATATAGAAGACTTAATTCAAGCTGGGGCTTCCCTGGAAAATCTGAGTAAAAGACAGAAAAATTGTCTAGAGACTATCAAAAAAGTTTATGAACAACAACAGTCAATGTGGGAGAATAAGACCCAGAGTGTTCCTCAAAGAATTGTAAGTTTAACTCAACGGCATATTCGTCCAATAGTGAGGGGAAAAGCAGGAAAACCAATAGAGTTTGGAGCTAAACTCTCAGTAAGCTGTGTAGATAACTATGTGTTTCTAGACAAAATAAGTTGGGAAAACTTCAATGAATCTTGTCATTTAAAAGAACAAGTAGAAAAGTATAAAGAAACGTTTGGCTATTATCCCGAATCCGTCCATGTAGATAAAATTTATCGAACTAGGGAAAACAGAAATTGGTGTAAGGAAAGAGGGATAAGAATCAGTGGTCCGAAGTTAGGAAGACCTCCGAAAAATGTCAGTGAAGAAGAAAAGAAACAAGCCCACTCCGATGAATGCTTCCGTAATGCTATTGAGGGAAAGTTTGGACAAGCTAAACGAAGATTTAGCCTAAATCTCGTGATGACAAAACTCCCTGAAACCTCCATTACATCTATTGCTATTACATTTTTAGTTGTCAATCTTTCTAAACTTCTGAGGCAGTTTTTGTCGCTTTTTTTGTCCTTATTTACTAATAATAGAACAAGGGAACTCATCAAACCGCCTTTCATTAATTTTGATTATACTTTAAACAATTTTTATGTACTAAAACTTATTGATTTGTCAGAAAATTCTTGGTCAAAAGTGGCATAAATTTTGGAGAAACTTTTTCAGCAAACCCTATATAATGGTTTGAAGTTTAGCGATCGCAGAATTTGTGAGAAATGCGGGTTAACCATAAAACCGCTCCTTGTTGGTGTCCATGAATAACCGTAATAGGAAGAGATAACATGGTTTGGGTGGGCAATTTGGCAACAGGAATCTCAAAACGACGACTCGTTGCCAAGGGAATTGCTTCTCCTGCAATTTCAAACATTTGAGTTAAGGGGAAAAAGACTTAATATTTAATGCGATCTGTGGTTTTGGCTGTAGCTGCATTCTTTTCAATAAATTCAATAATTTTATCTGCCACATCCACTCCGGTTGCTTTTTCAATTCCTTCTAAACCAGGGGATGAGTTAACTTCCATAATCACCAGACCATGATTGGAGCGCAACAGATCAACTCCTGCTACTTTTAATCCCATAGCGTTTGCCGATCTTACCGCGGTACTACGTTCTTCTGGGGTTAATTTAATACCTTCTGCCTTTCCCCCTCGATGTAAATTAGAGCGAAATTCTCCTTCGGCTCCCTGTCGTTTCATGGCAGCCACCACTTTGTCTCCCACCACAAAACAGCGAATATCAGCCCCCTTGGCTTCCTTGATGTATTCCTGCACCAAAATATTAGCATTTAGCCCTCGAAATGCCTCAATCACAGACTTCGCTGCTTGATAGGTTTCAGCCAAGACAACCCCGATCCCTTGAGTTCCTTCTAATAACTTAATAACGAGGGGCGCACCGCCGACGGTTTCGATTAAACCATCGATATCTTCCGTATCATGGGCAAACCCAGTCACAGGTAAACCAATCCCGTGACGGGCTAAAATCTGTAAACAGCGCAGTTTATCACGGGAACGGGAAATGGCTTGGGACTGATTCACACTAAAAACTCCCATCATCTCAAATTGTCGGACTACGGCTGTCCCATAAAACGTTCTCAACGCTCCAATACGAGGAATAATGGCATCAAAGTTTTCTAAGGGTTGATGGAGAGAGATGATTGAATGTTTATGGGAGGCGATATTTATGTAACAACGAAGATAATTAATCACCTTAATGTCATGACTTCTTGCTTCCCCAGTCTCTTTGAGTCGTTTGGTAGAGTAAAGAGAGGCATCTTCAGATAAGATTGCAATTTTCATAGGTAAATTGAGATTATTTTTTCTGATGACTTTGTAGAAACGATTTCCCAGCATCCACCAGAAACCGTTTCCGAATAGCCTGACGAGGTGTTAATAAGTGGACAAAAATCTGTGTAAACATTATTCAACATCCTTAAATCTAATCATTGTGTTGTGTTAAGCTAAAAGTGAGAGTTCAACAGAAACAGTTCGTCGAATCGAAAATCAAGTTAAAAACCAAGGAGGCTCTGCCATCCGTAAACTTGTTACAAAAAAGTAGATTCAACCTTCTGCAAACAGAAAAAGGAGACTCCAAATTAACCACTGCGCTAATCTTTTTGAGGTTAGCTTTGCGGGCAGCCGCCTTCATCAGCAATGATGATGCTATACCTAGCTTGAGTTTACTCAGTTTTGAGTAGATTTGAGAAGGTTAAATGTTGCACCCAATAACAATTATCTAAGAATCTTATCACTTTAGGGCCGAGTATTAATTTTTCCAACTTAATGATGATTTGCCCACATTTTGACTATCCTTTGTTAGAATCGATATGTCTTGTAATGGTTCATTCCCTGGGAGTTATATCACTTGAATTTCTCAAGTAGTAAGAACCTCTGGGTAATCTTTAAAGACAATTGATACTAATGGAGATAGATAGTCAGAAGTGATGACTGTCATAATTTGGGAAAATTTTCTAATATTTCTAGAATCTGGCGGTTAAATCCAAGTCTAATCGATCTACTCTATTAAGTGCAAATCAATGCAATTGATTCTAGGTGGTGTGAGATGTTAGAACGTTTTTTATTAGCAAGTACAGTAACGTGGTTGCTTTATGTATCCTTACAGTTGGGCCAGTCCCCTGTAACCCCGAATACCATTCATCAAACAGCTAATAGTTTTACTGTTGAGGAGCAAATGGGATCTCCCCATGAACCTCATTTCAGCAAGTTTACAGTTGCTCAAAAGTAGATACTATCCGTAGCAGATGAAGCGGTTATCGTTACCTCACACACCGAAAATTTTACAATAAAATACCAGGGGCAAACTTAAGTTTGCCCTTTAGCATGATATTAATGAAGATCAACTATTTAAAGCCGTTTCATTAGCTTCGATAGCTTCGATTTTGATATAAGGTTTACAATCAAAAGGCTGTATCCCAATGTCTTTATAGTCATCTTTAGCAGGACTGAAAATTCTGGCAAAGCCTTCTGTTAGATACTGGATTAATCCTTGTAACATATCATTAAGTTTCATACGCTGTACCTCCATTGGTAATAAAACAAGTATTAATTTGCTTTCCGCTTTTTCGTTAAAAGAGTATCCTCTCTATTCCTAATTATCTAATAGGAATATTAATTTTTAACTATTTTCTTAATAAATATTGAAATAATAGTTGAGAAAGATGAAGAGATTTCGGAGTACCTGGGAAGAAAAACTAAATAAGTCAAAATACCTCCCTAAGATTAGGAAGGTATGAGTCAAAGGACAAAAAGCTGTGATCCCTTAGAGATCACCACCCCGAAACGCCAACAAAGCGATGACGATAGGGCCAGCAATAACAATCAACCCAACAAAGGCTAATTGGAAAATCGGTTCTAAATTAAGGGCGGCTAATAACTCCATTTATGTTCTCCTAAATCTACCCAATGAATAATATTTAACGGCAAAAAGGCCAAAAAAACCATAGTGCCTGAATCACCCTACCATAGAAGAAGGTTAAAATTGAAAGAGACTCATCAAGACTAAACTAACATTTATGCCAGATTTGTCAAACTCCATCGCCACCCACTACCATCAACGGACAAAATACGATCCCCAAACCATTGCGAGTAAAAACAAGGGTTTGGATTGGTCAAAACAACCTATTCCTTTTAAAACCTATAAAATTGGCAAATCTTACGATCTTACTCCCTATTTATCGGAAAAATTGCCCGATGTTCCCGAAGCTTTACAATGGCGGCGACTGTCACGGCTTTTTGGTTGTAGTTATGGACTAACAGCTAAAATTCCCACTATGGGTACTCCTGTGTATTTAAGGGCTGCCCCTTCTGCCGGGGGACTCTATCCTGCAGAAGTTTATTTAATTTCTCGGGGAACCCCCTTGTTACCCGCAGGACTATATAACTATCAACCTCAAAGTCACAGTTTATTACATTTTTGGGATAATCAAGTTTGGGAGAATTTACAACAGGCTTGTGTTGGCCATGAGGCCCTGGAAAATAGCGAACTAGCTCTTGTCACAACAGCCATCTTTTATCGATCTTCTTGGCGGTATGAAGATCGGGCTTATCGACGTATTTGTTTAGATACAGGTCATTTATTAGGTAATGTTGAATTGGCTTGTGCAATGACCGATTATCGCCCTCATTTAATCGGTGGTTTTATCGATCATCTTCTCAATGATTTATTCTATTTTAACCCCGAAGAAGAAGGGGTAATCACCGTAATTCCTTTGACCGATCTTCTATCAGAGAATAGCGAAGATGTCAAGGAATGTAAACCGACGGCTTTACCTTCAAAAATTAAAACAGATTACCCGGAAGTGTCTGATGGAGATTTGTTATATTATTTCCATCGAGCTACAGAAATTCAAGAATTAGAGGGAAATGAAGTTAAAGAAATAGGAAAAACTACCGACAGTGTAGAAGATAAATATAATTTTCCCTTTTGTTTAAAAGTTTCCACAGAAACCTCAGCTATTGACTGGGGCAATAACTTAGATTACCTGGAAAGAACCATTTTAAAACGACGTTCTACACGGGCTTATACAGGGGAAGAATTAAGCCTAGATGAATTAAAAGCTTTATTACATTTTACCTATCAACCTCAAGATTATGTCACCCAAGGATTTGATAAACATCCTGACTATTTTGATTTGAGTTTGATTGAAACCTTTGTGGCGGTTTCTGGGGTAGAAGGCTTAGAAGCTGGTTGTTATTATTATGCCCCCAAAGCACAAGAATTAAGACAAATTCGTTTTACAAACTTTCGTCGTGAGTTACATTATCTCTGTTTAGGACAGGACTTGGGAAGGGATGCCGGAGCAATTATTTTTCATACCGCAGACTTAGAAAAGGCAGTTGAAAAATACGGCGATCGCGTCTATCGTTATTTACATTTAGATGCAGGTCATTTAGGACAAAGATTGAATTTAGCAGCTATACATCTTAAGTTAGGGGTGAGTGGAATTGGAGGATTTTTTGACGATCAAGTGAATGAAGTTTTAGGCATTCCTGAAGATGAAGCGGTTATTTATATAACCACTTTAGGAAGGCCTAAATATCAATCTTTAGGTTAATTATTGTCAAATAGTCTGAAAAAGTTAACAAATCCCGTTAATGCACCAATGGGAGCAAATATGGTGGTTAAGGTATCGGAAGCAGCCGTTAAGAAGTTGCGATTGACAATAACTACATCGTTATTCTTGAGAATTGGGTTATCTCCTTCTGTAATATCTTGGGCAAAATCAATATCAATATCTCGTCTGGTTACCGTTCCGTTGGGATTTAAACGAACTAACTCAATGGTAGCACCGTTAGCCCGTCGTTTATCAAAACCGCCGGCCGCTAAAATTCCTTGATTCAAAGGAGTATTGGGAGGAATTTCAATATTTCCTGGACTCCTAACCTCTCCCACCACACTAACCCTCATAGATGCAGGGGCAAAACTGGCGTTTGCAAGGGGTTCTGATTCCTCTGATGGCAAACTTGCTGCCGTGGGAATAACAATGGTATCCCCCTCTTGTAAAATAATATCCTCTTCAATGTTGCCCGTTTCTAGTAAATTCCAGAGATCGATGGCAATGATTTGTTGGGAACCATCTCGATTGTAGCGACGTAGTTCAACTTGGCGAACATCCGCTAAGGGTTTAATTCCACCAGCTAATTGAATGGCAAAAGTCAGTCTGGGGGGTTGTCGACGAATGTTTCCCTGGGAACCACTTACAGTGTTACTCTCTGGGATAACACGATAGGAACCTGGACGATATACTTCCCCAACCACAGCAACGTTAATTTCCTGGTTCGCACTCAGACCAAAGTTAGCATCAGAGAGGAGTCTGGTTTCCCCTATATCGATGATTTCTTGGGTGGGAATAATGATTTCATCCCCGTCTATCAGGGTAACATCTTGTTTCAGTTGACCTTTCTTGGCTAAATCCCAGAGATTTAGGGTTAAAGTCAGGGTTTCTCCTTGAAATTGCCGTTTAATTGTCACATTGTCTAGATCCGCTACGGTGGTGAGTCCTCCAGCTTGTTGAATGAGTTGAGTGACAGTGGGAAATTTTTGTCCTCCTTCAATGGGAAGCAGATAGGAACCTGGATTATTGATTTCTCCTGCGATCGCTAATTTTTAGGGACGAGGTGAGACTAAACCAACGGTGACGGAAGGACGCTTAACATATTGGCGGTATTGTTGGGTCAAAAATTCTGTTAATTGGGTTAAAGTTAGTCCTTGGACGGGAAAAGTGCCTAATAAGGGTACGAATAGGGTTCCATCCACGAGGATTTGATATTCTCCACTAAAGTCTCCCACGGGAAGCACTGTTACTCTAATAACATCTCCGGCACCCAAAGTATATTCTGTTTCTGTCGATAGTTCAAAACCTTGATTTCTCAAGTCTGGATAAGGTTCTAAAGGGGGTATGGGGTCTAAAACCGATGGTTGACTTCTTCCTGGAGAACACCACAGTAATGAGACCATTATCCAGTTCAGACTGATTAGAAGAGGAAATAACCCTCTATATTGACCAACTTTTTTGACCATAGGTTTACTTTTTTACTCACTCACTCTCAAGATTCTAACTGATGAGACTCCATTTAGGGAAATTGAACTACCCCAAATGCGCGAAGTTGGGGATTCTTTACACGATAAAGAATCGTCTTGGAGCGCGCCATTTGCCCCTCTAATACCTCTCTCTTTTCAAAAAGATTGGCTTTACTTTTACGGCCAATATTAGCAGAACCATTTATAACATCTCAGTAAGATATTGAGGGTGATTATTTTTAATGGACGCTTCGCGGTTTATATTTTGGTCGGTCATTCATGAGGTCGCGGATTTGTCGTCGTAGGGCAAATCATTCGAGCGACCGTCCCCACCTTGTAGAAGGATGGGGTATTCTGCCCGACATTAGGATAAAGTTTATATTCCCCAATATCCAGAGAAATCTCGAATCAATTATAATTTAAGAGACTTCTAGAGTTTTTACCCCGGTAATAAAATGGAAACCGACCAAAATAGATGGTTAGAAATTGGTACAATTGTTGCTCCAAAAGGACTCAGAGGAGAATTAAAAGTCTTGTCGAGTACGGATTTTCCTGAAAGATTTAAAAACCCAGGAAAACGATGGTTAAAATCACCTCAAAATGCTTCTCTTGAACCCATTGAATTAATAAGTGGTAAACCCGTTGCCGGAAAAAATATCTATATTGTTCGCTTACAAGGAATAGAAAACAGAAATCAAGCAGAAAACTTACGAGGTCATAAGCTTTTAATTCTTGATGAAACTCCTCCTAAATTAAGTGAAGAGGAATATCATGTTTCACAACTGATTGATTTAGATGTCTATGACCAAAACACAGGAAAAATGATCGGTAATGTGGTAGATATTTTTTCGGCAGGACACGATTTATTAGAAATAAAATTAATAACTGATACAGAAACAGAAGTTAAGCACAAGAAAGAAAAAAAAGTATTCGTACCCTTCGTTTATGAGATTGTTCCCGTGGTAGATTTAGAACAGCATAAAATAGAGATTAATCCCCCAATAGGTTTATTAGACCTTGCGCATTAGTGAAAAATTAAGAATAACTTTGCAATTGACCCGAACAACAAGCGGTCATAACAGGTTATAATGCAGTTTTGAGCAAATTGTATCAACTAATGTTAAGGAGGAAGCCATTCCTGAGCAATTAAACCTAACCGTGAGTTTAAGGGGAACTCATGAGGTTAAAGGTAACTACCAAATTTTCCGATTAACTGGGCTATTAGATGCCTTTTCTGAACCCGTATTTAGCAAAGTTGTTAAGCAGTATATTGAAGAAGGGCCATACAATATAATTTTGGTGCTTTCTCAAATCGATTTTATCGATAGTTCGGGACTAGGGGCATTAGTACAGTTAGTCAAACAAGCCCAAAACAAGGACGGCACTTTACAAGTAGTCACTAACCCAAGGGTGACTCAAACGGTTAAACTGGTGCGTCTGGAAAAGTTCTTATCCCTACAAACAAGCCTAGAAGATGCGATCGCTAACTTGAAGAAACCGAAAAAATAGTTAGAATGGATAATCAACCTATTGTGGCTCAGAGTAATCCTCGTCATCCAAGCCAATGAGTCAGAGTCGTCCTGGGGTCTATTTTCAAGTCATGATGGCGGCAAAAGACTACGAGACAATAGATCGATTGTCCCCTGCCTTTTTAGCCTACATTGGCGATGCTGTTTACGAACTGTATGTGAGGACTTGTTATTTATTGCCTCCGCGCAAGGTTGGGGTTTATCATAACCAAGTGGTTGCACAGGTTAGGGCAGAAACCCAAGCTAAAGCCCTACAAAAATTAACCCCGTTATTGACGACAGTTGAACAAGATATTGTCCGCCGAGGGCGCAATGCAGCAACTGGTTGTCCCCGTCGTCTCAAACCAGAAATTTATCAACAGGCCACCAGTTTAGAAACATTAATTGGTTATCTTTATTTACGAGATACTGAACGCTTAAGTGAACTCCTCAACATCCTTATTACCTGAATCATACTATGTCTAATAAACCCATTCCCCGAAGCGATCGCCGTTCCTCAAAGAAACCTAGATTTTCGGGTAAGAAAAGCGTTGTTATTTCTAGTCCCCAACCCAGAGCAAATACACAAACCGAACAAAGCGATGACGATCTCATTTATGGTCGTCATTCTGTTCTAGCTGCCCTAGAAAGCGATCGCCAGTTAAATCGTATTTGGATCACCAATAGACTGCATTACGATCCTCGCTTTCACAACCTCATCCAAGCTTCAAAGGCCAAAGGTGCAGTGATTGATGAAGTTTCGGTACAAAGGCTTTCTCAGATCACCAATGGGGCTAACCATCAAGGTGTTGCTGCTCAAGTTGCACCCTATAATTATCATGACTTAGATGGCTTAATTGCTCAGGCTAAAGCTAACAGCGATGAACCAGTAATTGTCATTGCCGACAGTATTTCCGATCCCCACAATTTGGGGGCAATTATTCGCACAGCAGAAGCTTTAGGGTGTCAGGGGATGATTATCCCACAAAGACGGGCGGCTGGTGTCACTTCGACGGTTTCTAAGGTTGCGGCCGGGGCGTTAGAGTCGTTTCCTGTGGCAAGAGTGGTTAACTTAAGTCGTGCCTTGGAAACCTTAAAAGCAGAGGGTTTTTGGATTTATGGAACGGTTTCTGAGGGAGGAAAACGGTTACAAGACTTTAATTTTAGGGGTGCTATTGGTTTAGTTATTGGTTCAGAAGGTAGCGGTTTAAGTTTGTTGACGCAACGCTGTTGTGATGAGTTAGTTTCTATTCCTTTGGGGGGAAAAACTCCTAGTTTAAATGCTTCGGTTGCTGCTGCTATTAATCTTTATGAAATCTATCGTCAACGATGGTCAGAAAAAGTTTATATTAAGTGAAAAGTTAACAGTGAGCAGTTAGCAGTTATGATTTCTGCTCAAAAACTCTTGCTGAGCAAAAAAGAATAGTAGATTTGGTTAATTCTGAACAAATAAAATTTTCAGAAGCAGAGTCTTTGCTAAAGCAAATTAGCAACAAAGTTCATGAATGTTATTAATTCTTTTGTCAATAGAAAATCTGGCGTTGCATCATCACGGGATGATCTGAGATTTTATTCTAGTTTTTTTATTGGTATGATCAATATGTTAAGGGTGTAAAAGTCAATATGATTACGTTTGAAAATGCACTAGAGATCGTCAGTAAACTCCCCAGAGAACAACAAGAAATGTTGATTGAAATTGTCAGAAAACGGATGATTGAAGCTCGAAGACAGGAAATCATGGAAGAATCCCAAGAAGCTTTAACAGAATATCGAACGGGTAAGCTACAAGGGATGTCAGCTACCCAAGCGATCGCTGATTTGCGTCATTATTTACAAGATAATAAGGATGAATGAAACAATTAATTCTAACTTCACGGTTTAAGCGATCATTAAAGAAATTCATGCAACGAAACCCTGTGTTACAGAAACAAGTCGAAAAAACTTTATTAAAAATGCAGGAGGATGTATTTGCACCTAGTTTGATGACTCATCGCTTAAAGGGTCAGTATGAGGGACTACGCGCTTGTTCTTGTGGATATGATTGTCGAATCATCTTTTCTCTGGAAAAAAATCAGCAAACCAATGAGGAGGAGATTGTTTTACTGAATATTGGAACACATGATGAGGTTTATTAAAATAAGCAGGACTCTCTAAAGCTTTTTATAGATGAATTCTGATCTATACTATGCAAATAATAAACGTCCTTTAGGTTTAGGGATAGTTCGTCCTAATTGTTGTGCGGTTTCTATCCATTCTTGAATAACAATTTCAGCATTTTGTACAGCTTCTTGATAGCTTTCTCCATCGGCCATACATCCAGATAATTCTGGAACTTCAACAATAAATGCTTGATCTTCTTCACTCCAGTAGATAATTAGTTCATAACGAATGTTCATCTTAACCTCCTAATTTATACTTTAAAATCAGATTACGAATTTGTTTTACTTGATAGCTTTTTGCTTTTCCTTATTTGGGTTGCAGATTCAAAATTTCTTCAATTCCTTCTTTGGTAAAAATGTGATGACTCCCTCGTATTCTTTCATCAAAACCAAGTTGTTTAAGAAGTTGACAAAGTTGTTCAAAAGGAATATTAGCATCAGCATTACCCAAAAGAATTTTAGTTAATAATTTATCTTGTTTACTCATTAACTTGATTGGGGATCAATTCATGAAACCTTAAATTAGCAAGCGATGAAAACAATAAACATCCTTTTAGTTTAATTATAAGTCATCACTCACTGAAATAGTTGTGGTACAATAGTTCTAGGTTGAATATCAACCATTAACGATACAAACTATAGTTAGAGAAAATAGATAAGATGTATCTTAAAGATATTTTACTAGAAAATGTTGCTTCTATTGATTTTTTAGATGTTACTTTACCTTTTAATGATGATGGAACACCACAACCTATTATTATTGTTGGGGTAAATGGTTCAGGAAAAAGTATTTTCTTATCTTATATTGCTGATGCTTTAGTTGATTTTGCTAAGACAGCTTATCGTGATATTGTACCTGGACATTCTCCTATAGGAATAGGATCACCTTATTTTAAAATATCTGGAGGAATTAATCAAAAAATTGGTTCACAATTTAGTATTGGTTTACTTAAATTTATAGCTAATGAAAAAACTTTTTGTTATTGCGATCATTCAGGGAATGTAGACCATACATTCTATATAGATAAAATTAAAAATAGATTTCAAACAATTCTATCATCGGATATAAACAGAAATGAAAAAATAATCGGTCCTAAAGATAAACAATTTTTTGAGACTTGTTTCTATCAAAATGTTTTTTGTTACTTTCCACCTAACCGTAACGAGTTTCCCCATTGGTTAAACCGTCAAGGAATTAATCAATCTCTTTCTTTTAAACTAGATCAAAAATTTAATGGAATTCTAAATAAACCTATCTATATAGATAGCAGTTTAGAGGAAAACAAAGCATGGATACTTGATGTTTTTTTAGATTCAATGATAGATTTTGAAGGAATTATAAATCAAGATAATAGAATAACTAACTTTTAATTACTTTCTAATCAAATTAATCATAAACTTATTCTCAAAAAAAGTAGAGAAAACGTCGAGAAAATTTTACAGTCAATTTTTCAAGATAACTCAATTAAATTAGCCGTTAACTATAGAAATGATAGTCATTCTAGATTATGTCTCACTAAACAAGGTAAAATTTTTATTCCTAGTTTAGATAATTTATCTTCTGGTCAATCTATTTTATTTAATCTGTTCGCGACGATTATTCGCTATGCAGATAAAGCAGATATTAATAAAAGTATTCAATTAGGTCAAATAGAAGGCATTGTTATTATTGATGAAATTGATGTTCATTTACATTCCGATTTACAGTATGAAATTTTACAAAAACTAATTAAATTATTTCCTAAAGTTCAGTTTATAGTTACAACTCATTCACCTTTATTTATTTTAGGAATGGAAAAAGAATATGAAGGAAAAGGATTTACAATAATTGAAATGCAAAAGGGAGAAACAATAACAACTGAAAGATTTTCTGAGTTTAAAAATTCCTTTGACTATTATAAGAAAACCAAAGCATTTGAAGATGAAGTAAAATCGATTGTTGACAACTATAATCCTTCTAATGTGAATTCCAATAATAATTTACTCCAAGCAAGTATTTGGACTGAAGGAAAAACAGATATTAAACATTTAAAAGCTGCGTTAAGATGGTTAAAAGAAAAAGGTGAAACTTATAATGTTGAGGTAGATTTTCACGAATATCGAGATCCATGTAGTAGTCAACTTCTTGAAATGTGTAAACAGTTTTGTAAGAATAAGCAAGATATTCCCATAATTGCAATTTTTGATCGAGATGAACCTAACATAATGAAAAATATTCATGATGATTCTCAAGGTTTCAAAGATTGGGAAAATGGTGTCTATTCTTTTGCGTTACCTATCCCTAAGCATCGTGAAAATAAAGAGATTTGTATCGAACATTATTATCGAGATTCAGAAATTCAGACCATAGACAATGATAAGAGAAGACTCTTTCTAAGTGACGAGTTTCACCCAAAAAGTGGTAAACATTTATCTAATCCTCAATTAAATACTACTGATAATAAATTCAAATCTAATCAACTAAAAATAATAGACAATAAAGTTTTTGATTCTGAAAATAATAATGTGGCATTGTCAAAAGATGCTTTTGCAACCTATATCTACGATAAAGAAAAAGGTTTTAATGATTTTGATTTTAGCGCATTTAAAGAAGTTTTTGAAATAATTAAAAAAATTTTGAATTGTCACTATCAAAGATTTAGATAATTTGCAGGAGTAAATCAATGAATAATCAATATAGTATCATTATTCAATGGTCAGATGAAGACCAAAAATATGTAGTTAGTTTACCCGAATTTGGTCCCTATGCTCACACTCATGGTAATAGTTATGAGGAAGCTTTAAAAAATGGTCAAGAAGTGTTAGAACTTCTAATCGAAGATTATCAAGCTAGAAATAAACCTTTACCGAAACCAAGTAATTTTAAAATAATACTCGAAGTTTGATCTTTATAATAATTTATTAATAAAGTCTGTAGGGTGGGCAAATGCTTAATACAAAAGATTATGATACTTAACAAATAAATTTGCCCACCGTCCCCATGTTTAATGATCTAGATGGTGATGGTGGGCAAGTATTTAATTCCTTAATTAGGGTTTGCTGAAAAAGTTTCTCCAAAATTTATGCCACTTTTGACCAAGAATTTTCTGACAAATCAATAAGTTTTAGTACATAAAAATTGTTTAAAGTATAATCAAAATTAATGAAAGGCGGTTTAATGAGTTTCCCTGTTCTATTATTAGTAAATAAGGACAAAAAAAGCGACAAAAACTGCCTCAGAAGTTTAGAAAGATTGACAACTAAAAATGTAATAGCAATAGATGTAATGGAGGTTTCAGGGAGTTTTGTCATCACGAGATTTAGGCTAAATCTTCGTTTAGCTTGTCCAAACTTTCCCTCAATAGCATTACGGAAGCATTCATCGGAGTGGGCTTGTTTCTTTTCTTCTTCACTGACATTTTTCGGAGGTCTTCCTAACTTCGGACCACTGATTCTTATCCCTCTTTCCTTACACCAATTTCTGTTTTCCCTAGTTCGATAAATTTTATCTACATGGACGGATTCGGGATAATAGCCAAACGTTTCTTTATACTTTTCTACTTGTTCTTTTAAATGACAAGATTCATTGAAGTTTTCCCAACTTATTTTGTCTAGAAACACATAGTTATCTACACAGCTTACTGAGAGTTTAGCTCCAAACTCTATTGGTTTTCCTGCTTTTCCCCTCACTATTGGACGAATATGCGGTTGAGTTAAACTTACAATTCTTTGAGGAACACTCTGGGTCTTATTCTCCCACATTGACTGTTGTTGTTCATAAACTTTTTTGATAGTCTCTAGACAATTTTTCTGTCTTTTACTCAGATTTTCCAGGGAAGCCCCAGCTTGAATTAAGTCTTCTATATTTCCTAAATTTTTCTTAAGGTATTTTAACTGTTTCCCGATAGCTTTTCTTCTTTCTTGATAAGATACTTTTCGTTTTTTAGCTACTTTTAAGTATTCCTTTCTAGCAATTTTTCTAGAAGTTCTCGGCTTTTTTCTCAATTCTACTCTTAATGGTTTATAAAGATTATCTATTATTCTTTCTGTCTCAATTCTGGCTTGATTTAATATGCCTAAATCCGTTGGGTATTTGATGTCTGCTGGCGCACAAGTCGCATCTAAAATTAGTTTACCTTTGTTTTTTATTTTTTCTCCTTTTTATTGGAGACAATCCTTTTTTTTTTACTTCTTTATCACTCTTGTCTATTTCTCTTTTTACTATTTTTTTATTGATTTTGTTTATCAATTCTCCATCAATTCTTTTCCTAAAATGAACTAGCATTGAAGATTCCAGTGGTGGCTCTTGTTGATAACAATTTAAACCTATAAAGTATTGTAGATAGGGATTTTCTCTAATCTGTTCTATAGTTTCTCTATCACTTGTTCCTAATTTTTCCTTAATAATTAATGTCCCTAATGCCATTCTAAATAGTTTGGCTGGCGCACCTTTTTCTGCTGAAAAAAGTTTAGCATATTCTTCCTCAAAATCATCCCAAGGTATCAACTCTGCCATGATTACCCAACGATTATTGGGGGACAATTTGCCCTCGAAAGGTAATTCAAATTTTTCTGGGGGCGGTAAAGGTTGCTCCTCTTTTCGATACATTTGTTCTTGAGCAACAACTGGGAGGTGTTTCTACCAATTATAGCGGTTTGTAGCCGACAAAGCTGATCTTTTTTGCGATCGCGAATATGGGTGTAACCTTTTAAAGAATAGGGTTTTGCTTTTATTCAGCAAACCCTAATTAAGATGCTCCTCAAAACTATACTCAATAATAATTATTTAGGATCAGACTCAGAAAATTCTGCGTCAATGACATCATCGCCACCGCTAGAAGTTCCGCCACCAGGAGGGGTTCCAGCATCAGCACCAGGGGCCTCACCAGGCGCACCACCAGCTTGTTGATAAACGCTGCTACCAATGCTGTAAAGCAGTTGTTGTAACTCTTCGGTTAAAGACTTGATTTTATCATCATCGTCTTGGGCGATCGCATCTTTGAGGTCTTTGATCAACCCTTCAGCTTTAGTTTTGTCTGCTTCAGGAATTTTATCCCCTAACTCACTCAGTTGTTTATCAGCTTGATAAACTAAAGAGTCAGCTTGGTTCTTACGGTCAATTTTTTCCCGACGTTCCTTATCTTCATTAGCATTAGCTTCCGCTTCTTTAACCATGCGATCGACTTCGTTATCCGGTAAGGTAGAAGCCCCGGTAATACTAATGGACTGTTCTTTACCGGTGCCTTTATCCTTGGCAGTCACATTGAGGATACCATTAGCATCGATATCAAAGGTAACTTCGATTTGAGGAACGCCACGAGGTGCAGCAGGAATACCATCTAAGCGGAATAAACCTAAGTCTTTGTTATCATTGGCCATTTCCCTTTCCCCTTGCAGAACATGAATTTCTACATTACTTTGGCCATCAACCGCAGTGGAGAATACCTCGGATTTTTTGGTGGGAATGGTGGTGTTACGGGGAATAATTTTGGTCATGACACCGCCCAAGGTTTCTACACCCAAGGAGAGAGGTGTTACATCCAACAGAAGGATATCTTTGACTTCCCCGGCTAATACACCCCCTTGAATGGCTGCACCCATAGCCACCACTTCATCGGGGTTAACCCCTTTGTTGGGTTCTTTGTTGAGGATTTTTTGGACTAACTCTTGTACCGCAGGAATACGGGTGGAACCCCCAACCAGTACCACTTCATCGATGTCGCTATTGCTGAGTTTAGCATCCTTCATAGATTTTTCTACGGGGATGCGACTGCGATCGATGAGATCGGAACAGAGTTCTTCAAATTGCGCCCGTGTTAAAGTAGTGTCGAGGTGTTTGGGACCTTCTTGGGTAGCGGTGATGAAGGGCAGGTTAATTTCGCTTTGGGTGACGCTAGAGAGTTCAATTTTGGCTTTCTCGGCTGCTTCGGTCAACCGTTGTAAAGCTTGTTTATCTTTGCGTAGATCAATCCCTTCATTTTTTTGGAATTCTCCGGCGAGAAAGTCGACAATTTTTTTATCAAAGTCGTCCCCTCCTAAGTGGGTGTCTCCAGAAGTAGCTAATACTTCAAATACACCGTCCCCTACTTCGAGAATGGATACGTCGAAGGTTCCACCCCCTAAGTCAAAGACGAGGATGGTTTCGTTACTCTTTTTATCTAACCCGTAGGCCAAAGAAGCGGCGGTGGGTTCGTTGATAATCCGTTTTACTTCAATTCCGGCAATTTTTCCCGCGTCTTTGGTAGCTTGACGCTGAGAGTCGTTAAAATAAGCAGGAACGGTAATTACTGCTTCGGTAACGGTTTCACCGAGGTATTTACTGGCATCTTCGACTAATTTACGGAGAACCTGTGCCGAGATTTCTTCGGGGGCAAATTGTTTGCTTTGGGCCGGACAATCTAGTTTAACGTTGGCGTTGCTATCTCGTAAGACTTTATATGATACTTCTGTAGCTTCGTTGGTCACTTCTTCGTGTTTACGACCAATAAAGCGTTTCACTGAATAAAAAGTGTTATCGGGGTTCATTACCCCTTGACGCTTAGCGATCTGTCCCACTAAGCGATCGCCGTTTTTGGCATAAGCGACTACAGAGGGGGTGGTTCTAAACCCTTCTGCGTTGGCGATAACGGTGGGTTTTCCCCCTTCCATTACCGCTACACAAGAGTTAGTGGTTCCTAAATCAATACCGACAACTTTTCCCATATCCTAGACTCCGTAATTACTATATGACTTACTCAATGCTGTTAATCAGCCTAAGTATTAATAATGGGTTTTCTTGAGTATTTATGACTCATATCTATGGTGACTGGATCGGGGTTCTCTAGGGTAGTGTAGTTTTCCGAACCTAGAAATGACGGTTTGAGGGATCACTGAGTTCTTAGATTTCTCCTTTTTCTAATTGTTTGATGGTATTTAAAAATTTTTCGGCATGATCTGTGTTACCTTGTTGCCTAAATAATTGTGCTGCTTTTCTGAGATCGGCGATCGCTTTTTCTTTTTCTTCTAGTTTAAATCGAGTTACTCCTCGGTTATGATAAGCATCAGCAAAATTGGTATTAAATTGAATGGCTTTACTGTAATCTTCCACTGCTTGTAAGGATTTGCCTAAACGATTATAAGCTAAAGCACGATTGTAATAAGCTTTGGGGTTATTGGGGCTAATAATTATGGCTTGGTTATAGTCCAAAATAGCTGCTTCGTGCATTTCTAAATCATCTTTTGCATTGCCCCGATAAATATAAAAGTCTCCATATTTAGATTCTAATTCAATGGCTTTTGAACAATCGGTAATGGCTTGTTCATGATTTTTTAGTTGATAATAAGCATAACATCGGTTTCCATAGGCATAGGCAAAATCGGATTTTAATTCTATGGCTTGATCGTAGTCCTCAATGGACTCTTCAAATTTCTCTAAAACTAGGTAAGAATAACCCCGATTATAATAAGCGTCTGCATCAGTTGGGTCGAGTTTAATGGACTCACTAAAGGCTGCGATCGCTCCTTGATAGTTCCTGGCTTCTATTTCATCAACCCCTTTATTATACCAATCTATAGCTGTCAAGGATGGGGTTTCTTCTGGTTCTTCTAAAACATTTTCTTGGGGGGTTTCTGGGTTGTCTTGAGCAAAACTCTCTGCAAGATTTAAAGCGATATTTCCAAAAGAAAAACAACCACCAATGAGCAAGGTAATATATATTTTTTTGAGTTTAATCATGGTTTTAAAATTAGGCAAAATAATCAATATTTTGTTATTAGTCTTCACCGTAATCTGCCTTATTATAAATGACGAGGACTAGAAACGGCAACCACCCCTAACACTTTAATACCATTATCCCGTAAAATTTTAGCAGCTTCTTTAAACGTTGTTCCTGTGGTATAAATATCATCAACTAATAAAACTGGTCTGGATAAGGAATGTTTTTCTAGGGTTTTTCCTAGTTTAAATGCTCCTTTAATATTGTTTCCTTTTTCTTGAAAAGTCAAACTAAACATAGCTTTGGTTTGACGTATTCTTATTAAACCTTTTGGGTTTAAAGGATATTTTGTACCTTGACAAAATCCCCTTGCTATGATCTCTGCTTGATTAAATCCTCTTATTTTTTCCTTTGCTTTGTGGAGAGGAATTGGAATAATTAAAGGTTTTATTTTACTATTAATTAAATAATTTTTTCCCCAACTTTCTGCTAACCAAAACCCTAAAAGTTCTCCAATTTGAGGACTTTTATCGTATTTTAAGGCTGCGATCGCCTGTTTTAATTTACCGTCGTATTCTCCCCAAACAAATAAGGGTAAGTCCCCTTGCGAAGATTTTTTAGGATCTTTTAGTTGGTGACTTTTAAGTTGTTTCTGACAATATTTACAAATTTCTTCCGTGGTTGCTCTTTCACACAAAGGACAATTTGGCTGGAGAAAAATTGAGAGAATATTTTTTAACATAATCAATTGCTCCAGTTATCAGTTACCAGTGATCAGTGAGCAGTTTTCTTGACAATTTACCGATCACTGTTAACTATCTTAACTATTAACAGGAACTTCAGGATAGAAGCCTAATTCTTTTGATAATTGACGGGCGACGTGGATTAAGAATTTTGCTCCATCGGGGTTATTTTCGTGGGCCATCATAGTAGAAACTTGGACTAAAGATTCTATAAAACCCTGATCCAATAATTCACTATTGGAGGTTAATACGTTGGGTTCTTCTCCATTGGGACAACGCATTAATTGATCGATCAAATTAAAATACTGTTCTCGACGAGATTCTGTCATGATGTCTCCTTAAAATATGAGAGATAAGAGTGATGATGTAATGTGTGCCTTCATTCTAGCGGTAAGTTTTCGGTTTCTTGGATAATTCTTAAGCTTTTTTTCGCAATTTTCAGGGCAATTTGTCCCCTATTGATTTAGGATTTAGAATATTGGGAGATAATCAGCAAATGCTTTACTATAGCAATCAGTTATCAGTTGTGAGAATTAATGTTGAAACTGATCCCCTCTAACCCCCAAACCCCATCGTTAACGACGGGGTCTTAAGGGGGGTTAGGGGGGATCTCGATAATCTCATGAACCATTACTGATTGCTATATCTGCAAGTCTATAGGAAATGTCTTCTTAGTATTCCCAAATTAAGAAAAATAATTACCATTATTAATTAACTAATTAAATAGGTAAAGTTTTCTAAATAGATTTAACCAGTTTGGCAACTAATCTATTCACTACTTAGTTATAATCTCTGTTGACCAATGTTAATATTTTTATTAAATTAGTAATTAAAATAGGTAATATTTTCTCAAATTAACAATAATTTTAAAGAGGTTTTGTATGAAAATTTCCAATCGGGCTAATTTCTTATTTTTCGGGATTGTTCTTCTAATTTGCTGTCTCTGGGGTAACTTAAATAACGCCCCCATTTACTCAGCAGTTCCATCTTATACTACTAGAGTTAGTCAAATAGCCCAAACTAGCAATGGTGATTTTGTTCAAGCTCCTTTACCTTATGATTACAATGCTTTAGAGCCTTTTATAGACGCTAAAACTATGGAAATTCACTATACTGGGCATCATGGAGGCTATCTCAAAAAGTTTAAGAAAACCCTGGAAAAACACCCAGAATTAAAGGGAAAAACCCTTGAGCAAATACTAGGAAATATTGACAACATTCCCTCAGATATTCGTACTTCAATTCGTAATAACGGTGGTGGTCATTACAATCATACTGTATTCTGGGCGATTATGACTCCTAATGGTGGTGGTGAACCCAATGGTGAGTTTGCTACAGCTATTAATAATTCTTTTGGTAGTTTTGAAGAGTTTAAGGCGCAATTTAAGGCTGAATCTTTTAAACGTTTTGGTAGTGGTTGGGTTTGGTTAGTTAGAGATAAAAATGGTCGTCTAGAAATTACCAGTTCACCAGGACAAGATAACCCTATCATGGAAGGAAAATATCCCATTTTAGGTACTGATGTTTGGGAACACGCTTATTATCTCAATTATAAAAATTCTCGAGGAAGCTATGTCGATGCTTGGTGGAATACCATCAATTGGGATGAGGTAAACGCGCGATTTAAAGAATCACAAACCGTTTAATTTTGAACAGCTTATAGGATTTTCATCAATTTAGACTATAGATGTTTATATTGTAGGGGTTAACGGCCGTTAACCCCTACTTTTTGAAATTTATATTATTTAATAATCATCATCATCGGGGTCTTTTGTTAATACTTCAAACACAGTTGTAGCACAAGATTCTCTTTTTTCATCAATAGTTTTTACTTGTTCTGTAATAAATTTTGCTTGTTCAATTTGACCCATTTTTGCTAAGATATAACCTTGACAGGCATAAGCATTGATATAAAGTCTGATATTTGCTTCTTTTTGACGCTCCTTTAAAATGGGCTGTAGTTGCTCCCATTTTAAAGGTAAATTTTCTTTTTTTTCGATGAGTCTTAAGACTTCTCTAGCAATTTTTAGAGCAATTTCTGTCTTATTTTTATAGAAAAAGAAACGATAAGCTCCCACCAAAACGTCCATATTATTCCCTGCTTTTTCCAAAGCTTGGTTAATATATTGTTCAGCTAAACTGCTATTTTCCCAGTTATCTGTTGCTAATATTAATAGTTCTTTTACTTCTTCTGACGCATCGTACCAAGAAAGTTGATTCATAATGTTAAGCTGTATCATTTATAGCGAGTCTAAATAATTGATGAACAGTAACACAGGTATCCTGCATATTACAAGCTAGAAGCTTGTGCTACATTTTTTACTATTTATTTAGACTAACTATAGCAATCAGTTATCAGTTGTGAGAATTAAGTGAATTCTGATCCCCCCTAACCCCCCTTTGTAAGGGGGGAACTAAAGGGGGGATCTCCAAGTTCTCATGAATCATTCCTGATTGTTATATATATATTATCTTCTAAGATCGCAGAATTCCATCAAATTTTAAAGAGAATTAAAGTATTAAAGAGCGCACTAGATCCAGTTCTCTATTTTTAGGTCGGGAATTCTTTCAAATTATCGAGTATTATTAGTAACTAAGATATAATCTTGACTTTGACAATGTGCTGCAATCAACATATCCATGTTACCAATAGGAGTCCCTTTTGCTTCTAAATAATTACGAATTTTACTGTAGCATTGTACTGCTGTTTCTTGCCATGGTAAAACTTGCAAGCGTGAGATAAAATCATCTAAAATCTCTTGATTCTTACTTTTAGCATTAGATTTATCCACACCATATTGTAATTCAGCTACAGTCATCACAGAAATATATACATCTTCGGAAGCAACCGCTTGAAAAGGAGTTAATACAGTGGATGGACGCTTTTTAATGATATAGATACAAATGTTAGTATCTAACATATACATTTAGAATAAATCCTCTCTAGTTTGAAGAGGTAAATCAATTCTTTGTTCCATAAAATCTTCTGAGGGTAAAGGGGTTTTTTCAAAAAAATCTTCCCAGGTAGTAGGTTTAGGAGATGGGATAACTTTTCTATCTTTCCACATCCCCACAAAGGGCTGATTTTCTAGAGAAAAAGAAGCAGAAGATGAGACGGTTAACTCTTGTTTTTCTACTTCATTAAGAATTATTTTAGCAATTCTTTCTTGTTCAGACTCGGGTAACTGCTCAAGTTTTGTCATCACTTTATTAAGAGCTTCAATCATATTTATCTCCATTCAATTTAACTTCCCAGTATCTGGAATAACAGAAATTAAAACAAAATTTCCCATTTTCTTCTAGATTAAAATAGAATTAAAGTAATTAAATAATTCATAATATTGTTGGGTTGAGTACCGAGCCCAACCTACAATGTCGATGCACTGCTACGGGTATCTAACATATACATTGAGAATAACTATGCTCACAAAAATATTCACTCGGCCAAGAAATGATTAAATAAGATAGAATAATCAATATATTAATTTATGCAATGATTATGGTAGAACCAATATCTTTAACTGTTTTAGCTACATCTATTGTGGGGTTTGTCTTTACAACTGCTTCAACAACAGTGGTTCAAAAAGCAACGGAAGCAACCCTTGAAAAGATTAAGACATTAGCAGATATGGTTAAAGAAAGATTAAAGTCTAACCCACAAGTTGTAACTGAGTTAGAGAAGGAGTCAGATGAAGACAAAGATTTAGAAACTATCCGATTTTATTTAGAAAGTGAACTTAGACAAAATAAAGACTTCAGAGAAGATGTTCAGCGTCTCTATGATGAGATTAATCAAGCATTAGAAAATGAAGGAGAAGGTTCTAATATTATGAACGTTTATGGGGGAAAAGCGTATCAACAAAATCAAAATAAAGGAAAGATTTATAACGCTGATCAAATTACTATTAATGAAAAATAATTATGAATAAGTCTTATGAGCAAACTGGGAATAAAGGAAGGATTTATAATGCTGATCAAATTACTATTAATGAAGCATTAGCACCCCCTCAAAAGATAATTGGAATACCTGAAAATATCCCTTATACGGGGACAGAGATTTTTATGGGTAGGGTAAAAGAGTTAGAAAAAATTGATGAACTTTTGAGCGATGATCAACCATTAGCTATTACTTCGGTAATAGGTATGGGAGGTGTGGGAAAAACAGAATTAGCTCTACAATATGCTCTCAGATATCAACAAAAGTATCAAGGTGGTATCTGTTGGGTAGAAGCAAATAGAAGCAATAGTGATGTTTCAGGACAAATTATTTCTTTTGCTCAATCATCGGTTAATGTTATTATTCCTGATCACTTAAATACTCTCAAGGAACGTCTACAATATTGTTGGAGTCATTGGCAAGAAGGGAATGTTTTGGTAATTTTTGATAATGTAGAAAATTACAAAAATATCAAGAATAGTTTACCAACAAAAAATGAAAAGTTTAAGGTTATTGTTACCAGTCGCCAGAAGTTAGGACGATTACAAAAGTTAGAATTAGAAGTATTAAAACCATCAGAAGCTTTAAACTTATTAAAACAAATTATTGGGGAAAAAAGGGTTAATGATGAATTAGAAATAGCGCAAGAATTATGTCAATGGTTGGGTTATTTACCGTTAGGATTAGAATTAGTTGGACGGTATTTAATTATTTATGAGGATCTAACTTTACGTAAAGCTTTACAACGACTCAATAAAAAACAATTACAAGCAAGAGCATTATTAGATCCTAAAGATAATGAAGCAGATATGACAGCGCAATTAGGAATTGCTTCTGCGTTTGAATTATCTTGGGAAAAACTATCACCAGAAGGGAAAAAATTAGGCTGTTATCTCAGTTTATTTGGTTCGGAATTATTTGACTGGTCATGGGTAGAATTCAGTCATTTATATCCTAATGAGGATGAAGAGGAGGAAATTGAAGAATTAGAAATATTAAGAGACGAAGAACTGCGAAACTTCAATCTTTTACAAAGCAGTAAACAAACTAATAAACAAGCAATTTGTATTATCTATTATTTAATTATTAATCATTTATACCAACTTGCATTTTTAAGTTTACTAGATTATCGTAAGGAAAATGCTAAGGCGAAACCCTTATATAGTTATCATCCCCTGATTAGTTATTTCTTTAAAAGCAAGTTAAATAATACAGATAAGAGTAATTTTATTGAGTTAGAAGATAGAAAAGCATTAAAACATAAATTTTGTAAAAGTTTGATTCCTGTTGCTCAGTCTATTGATTATGATCCAACTTTAAATGATATTAATAAATTTACCATTGCTGTCCCTCATCTGGAGATGATAGCAACATAAATGAGAGATAATATTGATGATGAAGATATTAAGTGGCCGTTTGTCGGACTGGGAAGATTTTATCAAGGACAAACCAATTATCAAGAAACAGAAAAATGGGATAAAGACTGTTTATCGGTTTGTAAACGGCGTTTTGGGGAGGAACATCCCGATGTTGCTAGTAGTATCAATAATTTAGCAGCACTGTACAAATCACAAGGAAAATATAAAGCAGCTGAACTTCTTTTCGTCAATGCTTTAGGTATGATGAAAAAGCTTTTAGGGGAGGAACATCCCGATGTTGCTCTGAGTATGAATAATTTAGCAGCACTGTACCAACCACAAGGAAAATATAAAGCAGCAGAACCTCTATATGTAGATGCTTTAGCTATGAGAAAAAAGCTGTTAGGGGAGGAACAGCCCGATGTTGCTCTGAGTATGAATAATTTAGCAGCACTGTACGATTTACAAGGAAAATATGAAGTGGCAAAACCTTTGTATGTAGATGCTTTAGCTATGAGGAAAAAGCTGTTAGGGGAGGAACATCCCGATGTTGCTCTGAGTATGAATAATTTAGCAGCACTGTACGATTTACAAGGAAAATATGAAGTGGTAAAACCTTTGTATGTAGATGCTTTAGCTATGAGGAAAAAGCTTTTAGGGGAGGAACATCCTGATGTTGCTCTGAGTATGAATAATTTAGCAGCACTGTACAAATCACAAGGAAAATATGAAGTAGCAGAACCTTTGTATGTAGATGCTTTAGCTATGATGAAAAAGCTTTTAGGGGAGGAGCATCCCGATGTTGCTAATAGTATGAATAATTTAGCAGCACTGTACAAATCACAAGGAAAATATGAAGTAGCAGAACCTTTGTATGTAGATGCTTTAGCTATGAGAAAAAAGCTGTTAGGGGAGGAACATCCCTATGTTGCTAGTGCAGCTTGGCGAAAGTAATCCACCAGATTTTTACAGAAACTTTCGTGACTAGCCACGACAATGTGTTTCAATGAAACTAACGGAAGAATCTCGAAGTTGATGTCCATGATAAAAGCATTGCCAATTAACCTCTCCAACCTACAGAAAACAGTACTCCAACAAATAGTGAGAGGGACAACAAACCCCTATCGCCTTGTTAGACGAGCCAAGCTAATCTTAGCCGCAGCATCAGGAGAGAGCAATAGTTCGATTAGTCGAAGATTAGAATTAGACCGAGTACAAGTGCGTCAGTGGCGATCGCGATGGTTTGAGGAGAGAGAAAAACTGAGTGCCGCCGAAGAACAACAGGTAACGGAGAAAGCATTAATGGTCTTGATCAAAGGAATTTTAAGCGATCGCCCAAGACCTGGAACAACAAAATCCTTTACGGTCGAACAAGTAGTCCAGATTGTAGCGATCGCTTGTGAAGAATGTGAAAAATCAGACAGACCAGTGAGCCATTGGACACCTTCAGAGTTGGCGGATGAAGCCATAAAAAGAGGAATTGTCGAAAAGATTTCCCCCCGTAGTGTGGGGCGTTTTTTAAAAAGAAGCGACATTACAACCACATCTCGTTCGTTACTGGTTAAATGCCAAAATTGATGATCCCTTAAAATTTAAAAAGCAAGTCAAATATATCTGTGAACTTCATCAAGAAGCTAAAACTTTGTTAGAACAAGGAATTCATTTAATTAGTACAGATGAAATGACAGGGATTCAAGCTCTTGAGAGATTATTTCCGAACAGAAGAATCAAGCCTAAACAAGTAGAAAAAATCGAATTTGAATATGAAAGACACGGAACTTTAAGCTTGATTGCGAACTGGGATGTGGCAAGAGGAAAAGTTGTTAGTCCCTCTATTGAACCGACAAGAACAGAACAAGATTTTTCTGAACATATCCAGAGAACGATTAAGATTGATGAAAAAGCAGAATGGATTTTTATTGTAGATAAACTCAACACTCATAAATCGGAAAGCTTAGTCAAATTAGTAGCAGAAAGCTGTGGAATTACTATTGATTTGGGGAGAAAAGGAAAGGAGGGGATTTTGCAATCTATGGACAGCAGAGCAGATTTTTTATCAGATGAATCTCATCGAATTCGCTTTGTTTATATTCCCAAACATACATCGTGGCTTAATCAAATTGAGTGTTGGTTTTCGATCTTAGTCCGGCGTTTACTCAAAAGAATTACTGTCCGTTCAACTGAAGAACTATCCCAAAAAATTCTCAATTTTATTGATTACTTTAATCAACATTTTGCTAAGCCGTTCGTTTGGAAATTTAAGGGCTTTAAAGATCATAAGTGACTGGTGGATTATTTTTGCTAAGCTGCACTAGTAGTATGAATAATTTAGCAGAACTATACAGAAAACAAGGAAAATATGAAGCAGCGGAACCTCTCTATGTAGATGCTTTAGCTATGTGGAAAAAGCTGTTAGGGGAGGAACATCCCGATGTTGCTCAGAGTATGAATAATTTAGCAGCACTGTACTATTCACAAGGAAAATATGAAGTAGCAGAACCTTTGTATGTAGATGCTTTAGCCATTAGTAAAAAGCTCTTAGGGGAGGAACATCCCGATGTTGCTAGTAGTATGAATAATTTAGCAGAACTATACAGAAAACAAGGAAAATATGAAGCAGCGGAACCTCTATATGTAGATGCTATAAAGATCTTAGAAACTGTCTTAGGTAATGAACATCCTTGGACTATTACAATACGAAATAATTATCAGATAATGCTTGATAAGATGAGTTAGGAGTTCGGGGTTAGGAGTTAGGAGTTCGGAGTGATAATTTTTTGTAGGGGTTTAACACTGTTAAACCGGCAAGATAGTTAAACTTTGTGATATGGTTAAATTTATACTTCAATGAACCAAAAAAATAAACTAACATGGAGTTTGAATGGGATAAACAGAAAGCAGAAAGTAACTGGCAAAAACATCGAGTTCGTTTTCGAGATGCAGTTACTGTATTACGATTAGATGAAATGGCAATTACAACTCTTGACGAACATCCAGAAGAAGAAAGATATGTCACAATAGGAATGAGTGCCATAGGACAACTTTTAGCCGTTGTCTATACCTATCGAGGTAACAGCATTAGAATTATCTCCGCTCGAAAAGCAACCAAAACAGAAACAGCAATTTATTTAGAATAAATATCATGAAAGATAATTATGACTTTTCCCAAGGAAAAAGAGGTGCAGTACAACCTATTCCTTCTCATCAAACAAAGCTAACGATTTTAATTGATAACGATATTTTAGAATGGTTTGGCCAACAAGTTGATCAAGCAGAAGGAGGAGATTATTTAACCCTAATTAATCACGCATTACGAGAGCATATACAACAAAAAACCTCTAACAAGAATCAAAAAATTAGGATTCAATGATGACATTCTTCTTATTAAGGTTTTAGGGGTTAACGGCCGTTAACCCCTACTTTAGGAAACTGGTATTATATCTATTTTAATTAGTATGGTTGTTGATGGAACTAATCATCTTTAGTAATAGTTGAAAGATGACTGGGGTGATATTCAAAGGACAGAGAACTATTTTTATTTTGTAGTAACAGAAGGCGTGAGGGGTAAAGTTGAATTTGCCAAGGTTGAGGCAAGTATTGCAACCTATTCCAGGTGTCTTTGAACACTTCAACTTGTAGGTGATAGTCGAAGGGACTACTAGGGGAAGAATTTAACTTGAGGTACAATGTCATTCTGTGTTGGGTTTCGCTGATGGTAGTCAGCCAAGCAGGAAAAATGTTCTCAGGAGAGCGAGTTTGTTGCTCTTTTAGCCCCGTAAAAATGAGGTGATGGGCACGTATACCTACGTGAGCTAAACCATCAGGGATAGGCTCGTTCACTCTTAGGGTACATCCCCAGTCAAGAGCAGTGATAGTATTCTCCGACTGAATGACGGCGCGAGAAAAGTTCTTACATCCGGTGAGTTGGGCGACTCGAAAATATTGGGGCGCATCAAATATGTCTTGTTTGGGCCCTTGGGCAATGATTTCTCCTTCGTCTAAAATCAAGAGGTTGGGACATATACGATAGGCTTCTTCTAGGTTATGGGAGACAAATAAGGTTGCCCCTGGAAAGTGAGTTAAACTGAGTCTGAGGAGTTTTTTTAATTGATCCCGTAAATAGGTGTCTAGGGCGGAAAATGGCTCGTCTAATAGCAAAATATCTGGCTCACTAGCTAAAGCTCTCGCTAAGGCCACCCTTTGCTGTTGTCCCCCTGATAATTCTTGAGGATAGCGATCGCCTAACCCGTGTAACTGTACCGCAAGCAGTTGTTTTTCTACCCGTTGACGGATGGCACGGGGTGAGAGGGTTTTGGGTAGGCCAAAAGCAATATTTTGAGCGACAGTGAGATGGGGAAACAGGGCATAGTTTTGGAATAAGAAACCCACACGGCGATCGCGGATTGGGACATTTATCCCTCTACGAGAATCAAATAAAACCCGACCATTGAGGATAATACAACCTTCATCGGGGGTTTCCAAACCAGCAATACAGCGTAAAATAAAGCTTTTCCCTGCTCCTGAACCTCCCAATAGCCCCAATGGTAATTGATTACTGGAAAAAGAAACATCTAAAGTAAATCCGGGTAATTTTTTCTGTATATCAACAATTAATTCAATAGGACTAGGTAAAACATTTGTACGGGTTGAGTCCCAGGTTAAGGGGGCGACAGGGTTATCCCAGGGGAGTAAGGTTTCATCTATCAGGGTTAGATGGCCTTGTTTGGACTGTTTTGCTCTCCGTTGATGGGGACGATGATCGTTCCAATAGTTGACCCCAACCACAATGCTTAAGGATAAAACTAACATAACGCTTACCCATAACATTGCCTCTGTCATGTCACCGCTTTCGGCAGCGAAAAAGATGGCAATGGGGACAGTTTGAGTTTTGCCTGGAATACTCCCTGCTAACATCAAGGTAGCCCCAAATTCCCCTAAAGCACGAGCAAAAGCTAATAATACTCCTGAAATAAGGCCAGGTCTCGCTAAAGGCAGTAAAATACGCCGAAATACCTGCCATTCTGTGGCTCCAAGGGTTCTAGCAGAAGCTAAAAGGTTGGTATCGATCTGCTGAAATGCTCCCAATGCGGTTTTGTACATCAAGGGGAAGGCTACAACTGTGGCGGCAATAACGGCAGCGTACCAGGTAAATATTACGGTAATATCAAATAATCTTAAAAATTTGCCAATTGGTCCGTATTTTCCTAGTAATAATAAGAGAAAAAAGCCTACAACCGTCGGCGGAAGTACCAAAGGGGCGGTTAAAATACCATCGATTAAGCCTTTGACTTTTCCCCGATATTTAAACATAGTCCGAGCGGCGATCGCCCCCAGAAAAAAGGCGATCGTAGTTGCCAAAGCTGCGGTTTTTAATGATATCCAAATCGGAGAAAAATCAAGAGTCATAATACTTCCTAATACCCATAATGTAGACAGAGTTATATTGAGAGGAATTCAGCAGATGAACTAACATAAATAGTTAAAATTTTAACTCCGAACCCCGAACCCCAAACTCCGAACTCATAATTCACTTTGTTTTTCTGACATAAATCGCTTTAGCGATAGACCGATCTAAAGCTATTCTTGTGCCATCAATTTTAACAACATAAGAAGGAAACTTTTGTTCTAGAGTAATAGATAGTCCTGGCATAATACCAATACCAATAAGTTTTCTCAGTAAATTTTCATCGCTTTTTCTGAACTGAGTAATAACGCCTTTTTCTTTTTCTTTCATCAAGTTTAAGGCTGAGGATTCTAGAGAAAATGTTTGAGCAAGCATGATTAAATAACCTCTAAAACGAGTAAAATCTTGTTCAATATATAGCCCATAGAGAAAGCAAAAATAATAACTAAACTACTTAGAGTAATAGTTGTTTTTAGTCCCCGTTCCCTGAGCATAAACCTAAACTGAGATAAGCAAGGAATAAATAGAGTTAATGTCACAGCAGAAACCACTAATTGTCTACCTTCTAACAATCCAGCGTGATGTAGATCGAACATTCTGGCTGCTCCATAGTCTCGCCGAAAAAAGCCATAAATAAACATACTTGAGGCTTGTTTTGGCAGTTCTAATTTGAGCATAATTGGTTCTAAACTATGGACTAACCAAGGCAGTAACCCAATTAAATTACCCAACCAAATAATAACGGAACCCAGAAGAAACAAAGGAATAACCTCACTTAAATACCAACGAATTCGATTATATGTTTTCGTTAGAGTAGAGCGAAGATGAGGCAAACGTAAGGGGGGAATTTCCATGTAAAAATAAGACCAACTTCCCGGCAATGCTTTGGCGGTTAAGGAACCAATAATAGCGAAAATAAAAGCAATACAAATAGCCCAAACTATCAAAGCCATAAAATTTTGGGAAAGTAGTCCAATAAAAATTCCCAGTTGTGCTGAACATGGAATAGCTAAAGCTAAGAGTAAAGAGATAATAAAACGTTCTCGTTTACTTTCCATAGTGCGGGTTACTAATGAACCAGCACTGCTACAATTTAAACCTAAAATTAAAGGAATGATGGAACGACCGGATAAACCAATCATTTTGAATAAATGGTCGATTAGCAGAGAAATTCTGGGTAAATAACCACTTTCTTCCAGAATAGAAAAAATCAAAAAGAATGTAGTAGTAATAGGTAAAATAATGGTAATAACATAACGCATTCCTAAAGTCAAAATTCCCTGCTCATTAGCCACTAAATCCTGCAAAATTGTCCAGGGCAATAACCGAGTAGCTATCCCGTCAATTAAAGGGTTAATTTGCTGTGTAAAAACAGATTGGAAGTAATTAACTAAAACTCCAGAACCAAAGCAACCGACAAACTTATAGATGCCCAAATAAATAACCACAAAAAGGATGGGAAAACCCGTAATAGGATTAACAGTTACGCGATGAAAAAATTCTTCGCTCTCCGTCGACTTTTTCCTAATTTTTACAATGGCTAATTCTTCGATTTTTTTGGCAGTGTGATGACGAGTTTTAGCTATGACTAAAACCAGAGGATCACTAAATTGAGCTTGAACGGATTCTACTACCATTTCAATAGCTTCAAATTTGGGTTCTTTTTGACGAACCTTTTGCCATAATAAGGGATCTTTTTGTAGTAATAAAAGAGCTAAAGAACGTTTGGATACTAATGGTTCGATGGCTGCTTTCACTACGTCATGATCGCTCTCTAGAAGGCACTCTATTTTAGTGATTCCTTCTTCAATAGCTGTAGGATAGCGCAGGAATGTGGACATAGTTAGCCATCTTAGCGGTTAAACTTTTGATGCCTCGTTGTTGAGCAGCAGATAAAGTGACAACAGGAATACCTAAGGATGCTTCTAATTGCTTTTCGTTTACCCATATTCCTAATTTTTCTGCTTCATCAATCATGTTGACAGCGACTAGAATAGGAACCTGAGTTTCCATTAGTTGAAATGTTAAATTTAACATTCGACTAAGACTTTTGGCATCAATGACATGAACAACTAAATCTAAAGGTTCTCGGAATAATAACTCCCGAGAAAATCGTTCTTCTTCTGTCATTGGAATTAGAGAATACATACCTGGTGTATCAATGATCGTGATAGTTTTACTCGCAATTTTGATATAATTACGAGAGGCTTCTACAGTGGTTCCAGGATAGTTAGAAACCGTGGTATATCCCCCGGTTAAAACATTAAAGAGAAGACTCTTACCCACGTTGGGAGAACCCACTAAGGCAATGGTTCCTTCAGAAATCACTTCTGGAGATTTCATCTTGAGAGGCTTTCGCCACAAATTCTGCCAAAAACTGTTAGAAGTTTGGGATTTATTTTGACAACTATCAGGACATTGATTACACTTCATCTGTCTTTTTTATACCTTGTTATTAGTGTAATTTTTTTTCTTATTTTAAACAGTAACTAGAGATACACAACTTGAATAATTATCTATTCTTTTTGAGACTTATTAATTAACAATTTTCTATATCATAGTTATTTTATTTTGTCATCATCTTTTTGGCTTAAACCAATGAGTATAATTAAGTATTAATCTAAGTCAGTTGTTACCTTGCTAGAGATCCAATAAAGTTCTAACCAAAGACGGGGATTTTCTGATTTAAGGGTTGATACTGGGTCGCGAATTAGTCTTTTAGCATCGAGAAAAACGATATCAATCATACCAAATGTCTTAGCAATCTTTCTCAATTCCTCTTGATAGGAAACAATTTCTTTTCCCGATCTTCCTACATAATATATGCCCAAATAATAGTAAGGTGGAGAAACAGGATTAAGGCAGCCATCAATAATTTTTAGATAACAATCATTCAATAGGGAGTTAATATAAGGATAAGAATAACTCACCAAATCTCGATATTTTTTGACTAATTTTTCACGTATCACGCCTACAATTCTCCCATTTCAAATTGTGCGACAAATCAGAAAACAAGGAAGCCTTAATACAATAATGTTTAACTTTTATACATTTCTTAAAGAAAACCCGATGATTAGTAATACAATCATCGATTGGGGAATCTGAAAATTGTAAAGCAACTTCATCCACGGGACAACTTTCCTTAATTTTGTCACAAAATTTTGGCTTAAGGCAAGAGAGTTTAACCGTTTTGTGATTCTTTTTAGATAATTCTAATTCGTGACCAAAAATGAACTCGCTATAATCGGCGACATTATCTAAACCCAAGAGATTGAGAACAATCTCCCCCATCATCCAAAATGCCGTTTTATAAATAAATTTTTTCCACCTTAAATTCATAGGAAACCTCGGAGAAAGCGATTTATTTTGTTGTTGAATAGTATCCATAAAATCTTTCCCTTGAAAGTTTGTATTAGGGATAGAAAGTCGTGGCATAAGCCACGACTTCCTCAGCGGATGGATGAGGAAAATAGGTCACAAGTTTATACCAAATTAGCTTCTTGGTGAGTTTTAATTGTGCAATCTGAACGAGGATAAGCAACACAAAGTAGTACCCATCCTTTTTCCAATTGTTCGTCATCCAAAAAGCTTTGATCTTCCTGATCAACTTCTCCTTCTACCATTCTACCAAGACAGCTAGAACAAGATCCTGCACGACAAGAAGAAGGTAACTCTTCAAGACCATCAGGATACTCAATCTGATCGTGGTTAATGGCATCTTCAAATGCTTCAAGGATGTACTCATCTTCTGGAACATCTAAGCTGATATCCAGTTGATTGATCTCCTCTTTTTTGCCTGTTTCTTTATTTTTCCTTTTGACAGTTTTGATGAGACGAACTTTGTAGGTTGCAGTCATAAGTGTTCTCCTTAAAAACAGGAAGGTTTACCATTAATTTTTTACCATTAATTTCTCCTCAAATAGAAGAAATAACCGTTAAAAATCAAAGCTTTTTTTAGCCACATCCTGTGGCTTGGCCACCGCAGTTTGCTGTAGCGAAAGATTTACCGCAGCCACAAGTCTGTGTTGCATTGGGGTTAGTAAAGGTGAAACCGCCTTGGGTTAAACTATCCACAAAATCAATGACCACACCATCTAATAAAGACACGCTATTAGGATCAACATAGATGAGGACATTATCTTGTTCAAAGCAAACATCTTCGTTGTTAGCTTCCTTAACTAAATTTAAGGCGTATTCGTAGCCATTACAGCCACCGGTTTTAACCCCAACACGGATACCAGTAAGGGCTTTTCCTTCTAGGAAATTCTGGAGTTTTGAAGAAGCTTTTTCAGTAAGAGTAACAGTCATGATTGAGAATGTAGAATTTAGAATATAGAATCTAGAATTGAACTATTGCTTACTTCTTAATCTTTAATTCCTCCTGCTTGGGGAGATAACTGCTTAACCGTTGTTTGGTAAAGTTACCGCATACGGGACAGTTAGGATCATGATAAGGACGACGTTTGGCAAAGGTGGCAGTACCTAAGTCCATGGTCAACAGTTGACCGGTTAAAGGTTCTCCGAGTCCGGTTAAAAGTTTGATACCTTCTAGGGCCGCTAAACAGGCCAAACTACCGGAAACTGCCCCTAACACTCCAAACCCCCAGCGATCCCATTCCGGGGTTTCTGGGAAAATGCAGGATAAACAGGGAGTTTCCCCAGGAATAACTGTGGTTAGATAAGCATCCATGCCACTCATGGCAGCTTCCACCATAGGAACCCCCCAACGAACACAAGCTTGGTTTAAGAGGTGGCGTTCCTTAAAGTCAAAGGCGCAGTCAAAAGCAATATTGGCCTGTTGTACCAAAGCGTCAATATTCTCTGCTGTGACAAACTCCGAAACCGCCTCTACTTCAATGTCTGGGTTGATGTTTAACAGGGTTTCCCTAGCTTTATACACCCTTGGTTGCCCCACCCAACTATTGGTCATCAATATCTGACGGTTGAGATCATCCAGACGCAAATCCCCTCCCCTAACTAAAATGATTTTACCCACCCCAGCAACCGCTAAGTAGAGAGCAACTGTACCACCAAGTCCACCTACTCCTGTTACTACAGCAGTGGAGTCCTTGAGGCGTTTTTGTCCTTCTTCGCCAAAACCAGGGAGTTGTATTTGTCTTGAATAACGTTCTCTTTCCGTTGGGGTGAAGTTCATGACGGCTTGGGGGTAAGGTTTGGGAAGAGTGTGGGAAGGGTGGGGAGTTTGGGAAGGGTGGGGAGTTTGGAGAGATATATTTAACTCCCGAACTCCGAACTCCGAACTCCGAACTCTTATTAAAGGGTTTCCGCTTCTTGGGCTAAGTCATCCAATAAAACCACGTTGTTGGGAACATCTTGGAAAACTTTAAAGAGTTTAGTTTCCAGGGGACTAGAGGTTTTAAATAGTTCGTAGGCTTCCTGGAAAGCTAATTTATACTTCTCTAATCTTTCACTTTCACTAAGATCGGGGAAGGCTTTATCGACTTGCTTGATAAGAATAGAGAACTGCTTAAGAATATGCAGACGGTTAACGTTAATAAAAGAAGGGTCATAACTAATATCAAAGAAATTTAGGTAGTCTTCGGTGTCGATGAGTTTGGTGAACTCAGCAAAGGTTCTTGGGGTATCAACAGTAATAGTCATTTTAGGGCTTCCTCCCAGTTTTTTAGTTTTTTCTTGAGGTGATCTAACTCGCTAAATATATCGTAAGTTCTTTGTGCCGTTTCCATGAGATCTTGGTAGTCCGTAGGTAGTCCTTCGGCTAGATCGTGCAAGTCCATCTTCATTTGTCCGGCTTTAGAATTTAGTTTACGAACCTTCTTTTTTAGGTCTGCAAATGCTTCTGGAGTAGGATTATTTTCGGTGGCTACTGTCATAATTTTTACCTCATGTTTGACTTAGAAGTTGAGGGAAAAATAACAATAAATTGCTTTTTATTTTCCCTTCTTGCTTACATTACAATTTAGAAACTTCAGGGAATCTCTGCACTAATTCAATGGCAGAATTCACTAATTTAGTTCCTTGATCATTTAACTTTTCTAAGGTATCAAAACCGAAGCGATGAGCATCTCGTAAACTGCGAGAAACCACCATTAATTTCCCACCCCATACTAAAGCCCAACCAAAACCTTCATGGTTTAAGTCAACAACAACTTGACACAATAATCCGGTTTCCTGTTCTATTAAGGCAGCGATGGCCCGAAAATAACAGATGATCCGTAATTGTGTGGTTGGGTCAATCTCTCCTTCTAGGGAAATTTCCCGTCTTTTCTTCTTAGGAATAACGTAAGGTGCAATAACAAGTTCATCCGTCCAAGTACGATACACACCAAAGCTATCGTAAGACCGAAGTTGCTGAACTAATGCTTTTAGAAAAGGACTGTCTGCAACTAAGAGAGTTGGTTGTTCTGAGTTGGTTGTTGTTGTTGCCATAATAACAATTATCCTGAGAATATTTCCGTTATCTATGAACAATTTTACACTATTTTGCTGTTAATTATTCATAGAATTTTTGCATTCAAATAATTAGTTTACAGTTAGCAATTTTCACTGTTCACTGTTCACTTCTTATTCATCCTCCTCGTCGTCGTCCAAAAAGTTGGGCGTTGGCTCGATTCCTGCTTCTTTTTGCAGAACTCTTCTTAACCAAGGAGGAGGATTTCCTTTTAATGTTTTTACTAATTGTGTCAGAATTTCGTCAATTTTTTCTGTTTCTGTCCTAGCTTTAATGGGAGTTACATTTTGACGAATTAAACGGGCTGCTGCACTACCACCAATAGCCGTTACATAGAGTAAAGTACAGCCGTCTAATGCTTCTAGTTTTGGTACTAATTTGTCTTCGTTTCCGTCTTCTTTTAAGTCGCCACCGAACTCTAAGGTATTGACAAAATCGAAGCCTTCGGGAGAGACATCATATAAGTCGATATTCTTCGCCCAACCAAAGTGGGCATTGACATGGACATTATCGCTAGTAGTAAATGCAACTTTCATGTTTTTCCTCTCAGATGAACAAAATTAGGGGAAACTTTGAGCGGTAAACCCGTTTTAGTGTAGAGCAACGGGACTATGTTTGGCTTCTTCTTCCATGAGAATATTGCCAACATCAAATAAAAACTTCATGGTGCCACGATAACCCACCAAACAGCGTTGGCCTAAACCCAAGCGATCGAACACAGGATAACCCATTCTATATAAGGGGGATTTCAGACGTTTAGCTAGGGAAATACCGTGAGAATTGGTAATAATTAAATCTGAACCTACTGCCAATTCTTCTAAGTCTTCTAAGTCGCCAATAGTAACGGTTTCTATGGGTAATTTTTCCAAAATTGGGGACTTAGTTGTAGTAACAGCAGCTTGGATATTTGCCCCCATTTCTGTCAATAACCAAGCGGTTTGGTACAGTAAATCAGGTTCCAAAGCTAAAGCAACTTTCTTACCTCCAAAATAGAAATGGGTGTCTAAAATAACATCCTGTAACTGACGGCGTTGCCGTTGTAAATGTGCTGGTACATTTGGCACAATGGGGAAGTGATGATCGCAACGGGCGGTTAAAATTTGGGACAGTTCCCATAACAAAGAATCAACCGCATCTAACCCAGCTAAACGAGGGAAAATTTTATATTTTGTGCCAAAACGTTCCTGTAAAATTGAGGCAGCTTTGGCCATACTTTCCCCGATGGCTAAAGTTAAACAAGAACGGTGTAACTGTTTTAATTGAGTTAAACTGGTTCCCCCAGTAGTCACCGTATGATAATCATCTTCTAAATGGCCATCCAAAGAACGAGATAAGTCAGGAATCATGATCGGAGTGATGCCAAACCCCTCAATAACAGCTTTGATCTCTTCTACATCTCCAGGAGACATATAGGAACCACATAACACCGTTACCTGGGGTTTCATGCCTACCATTGGCGGTTCATCATCGGCTACACTACTATAGTCAGCAGAGACTATTCCTTCTACGGCTGCCGCATAACCATCCTGTAAAGATCCCTTATAGTCAGGAGTAGACACAGAAATAACAGGAAAATTCTCTAACTCTGGGTGTTTTTCCCGAAAATACTTTAAAATACGAGGCATATCATCCCCTCTTGTTTCTGTTAACCCAGTGGTTAACAAACCAATGATTTGAGGATTATATTTTTCAAGAATAGTTAAGATCGCTTTTTCTATATTGTCTTCCCCACCCAAAATGGTACTAACTTCCGTCATCGCAGTGGTAGACAAAGGAATAGACTCACGAAAATGACGCACTAAGACAACCTTCGCAAAAGCAGTACATCCCTGAGAACCATGAAACAAAGGCATCATTTTCCGCAACCCCAAAAAGGCTAATGCTGCGCCTAATGGTTGACTCATTTTTAAAGGGTTGACTGATAGGGACTTGTGGGGGTTTAGTATTGTTGTCATTTTCTTGTTGAGGTAACGGGGTGACGGGGAGACGGGGGGACGGGGGGACGGGGTGACGGGGTGACGGGGGGACGGGGTGACGGGGAGACGGGGGACGGGGTGACTGGGTGACGGGGAGTGTGGGGGAGATATATTAACTCTGAACTCCGAACTCCGAACTCCGAACTCCGAACTCCTATTCCCCTTCTGCTTCCAAGTTCAATAAGCTTTCGTGTTCCTGTTGCCAAAGTTCCCAGGGGGAGGGTTTACGAACTTGTTTCCAGATGGGACTATAAACCGCTTCGCTTAACTCTCTGGCCATTTCCACTAAACCGATATAACCGGCGTAGGGATGATGACGTTCTTGGTTAATATCTAAGAAAGGTATCTTCGCCTTCAGTGCGGTGTATTGGTTTCTGCCACCTGCCACCAAGAGGTCAGCATTTGTCTTCTCAATGACCCGCAAAAGCTCCTCTGGGCTACCTTTTTCCAGCATAATACCATCTTTACCCAAAAGTTTCTTAATACGTCCCTTATCTTCTTCTGTGCTTTTCTTGGTGCTAGTAGCCACCACTTCCATACCCAAGTCTTGGGCGGCGGAAACGATAGACCAACTTTTCACCCCACCGGTGTACAACACCATGCGTTTACCCTTGAGACGTTCCCGATAGGGGGCTAAAGCAACGTTTAACTTGACGGTTTCTTCTTCTATTATTTGTTCTACTCTTTCTATTAATGCTTGATCCCCAAAAAATTGAGCGATGTTCCGTAAACAACGGTTCATGTCTGCAATGCCATAAAACGATTCCTCAATATAAGGAATGTTATAGCTTTCTTTCATAGCAGTGGCCATATTAATTAAAGCTTTAGAGCAGATCATTACATTAAGTTTTGCCCGATGGGAATAACAAACCTCCTCATAACGAGCATCCCCTGTAATCTTGGCTAAAACATTAATACCTGCTTTTTTAAACAGAGGAAGAACACCCCACATTTCACCGGCAACATTATATTCACCGATTAAATTAATATCATAAGCTGTGGTATATTTTGGTTCTTTTGTGCCAACAACATGATCTAATAATGCCTCGCCTCCGAGACGGTTTCCTAAGTTTTTACTACCCACAAAACCAGGAGCATGAACAGGAATAACTGGGTTTCCATATTTATTAGTAGCAGCCTGACAAACCGCATCTAAATCATCACCAATAAGAGCAGTTACACAGGTTGAATAAACAAAAACCGCAGCAGGATTATATTTTTTAACTAATTTTGATATCGCCTTATAAAGTCTTTTTTCACCACCAAAAATAATATCATTTTCTGACAAATCTGTGGTGAAACCCATCTTATAAGTCATTGGACCACTAGAGAGACTACCCCGACTATTCCAACTATTACCAGAACAGCCAATGGGACCATGAACTAAATGAGCGGCATCGGTGATAGGAACTAAAGCAATAGAAGCCCCATCAAAAGCACAACCTCCTTGAGCAGAACCAGGGTTAGCCGTTTGAGTACAGGACTTATTTTTACCTTGGCCTTCCTTATTTTGATTATGTTCACACCCAGGTTGTGTCAGCAAATCGTTGATTTTGCCCTTAGTTAGTTTCATGACCGGATTCCCTAATAATTACCAATGACCTAGTAATTAACAATTAACAATTAACAATTAACAATTAACAATTAATTATTGTCAATTACTTAACAAATATAATGTTGAACATTTTCACCACAAACATCAGCAAGATAACTCAATGCTTTGAGTCGTAAACCCACAAATTGGTGGTAAAAAGGATTCAATTTACATAGAGGAGGAATGTGGAACAACCTATGACCTAATACCGTTATTGTTCTTTCAAAAGGACAAGAACAAGGAATCACCCGACAAATAAAATGAGCAAAAGAGCGATCTTTGATCTCTAAATGCTCTAGCCAGCGTTTTAGGGGGGAAAGGGGGTCGAGAGTGAATCTTTTATTAGTGGAATAAGGAGTAGGACTTGTCATAACCATTTCCTCATCTTATGATTAAAAATAGTAGCAGAGAGTTGTTGAGAGTAAAGGAAGCAGAGGGTGCAGGGGAAGCAAGGGAAGAAAATATTAATTCCAAACTTTTGCCTTTTGCCTTTTGCCTTCTCGAAGAGAGAGGGGGGGAGTAGAAACTCCCTGAATCATCCTGATCTCCCTCGTTTCAGATTTCCTAATTAACGAACTAAGTCGAAAGAAATATCCGTTACAGCAGGAGTATCTGTCTTACGATCCAACGACTCGAGAATTCCGTTGGCGATCCAGTTGAGGAGGTTAATAGCCCCTTCGTACCCCATAGTGGAGTAGCGATGTAAGTGATGGCGATCGAAGATAGGATAGCCAATACGAATTAAAGGAGTCTTGGTATCACGCTCTAAATACTTAGCGTAGGAGTTACCAACAATGAAGTCCACAGGTTCGGTGAACAGTAAAGAACGCATATGCCATAAATCTTTACCACCCCAAACAGTAGCATTTTGTCCAAAGGGACTAGACTCTAAGAGTTCTTTGGCTTCTTTTTCAAAGGCGTTGGTGCTGTTGTGAACCAAGACGTGAACTGGTTCGACCCCCATTTCTAACATGAACTGTAATAAGCCCATAACTAGATCAGGATCACCGTAAACCGCAGCTTTCTTACCGTGTAGCCAAGCTTGAGTATCGGTCATAGCATCAACGGCACGTCCACGAGCAAGTTCAAACTCTTTAGGAATAGGTTTGCCAGTCAACTCAGATAAGCCCATGATGAACTCATCAGTTGCTTTAATACCCCAAGGACGATAGGTGAGGGTTTTTTGCTTCCACTGCGTCTCGATCATTTTACGAGTTTTAGGAGTGGTGTAGGTTTGTAGGGTAATGGTTGCTTCAGCGTTGATACAATCAGCCGCATCTTCTAAAGAGGTACCTTCTTGGTACATTTCAAATTCTCCTAAGTTGGGAGAATCTAAGTACATTTCGTGGTCACCTAAGATGGTGGCATCTAAATCAAACGCAGAGATGATTTTTTTTAGTTCCCGTAGGTTACCAATATAGGTTTCAAACCCAGGAATGAAGTTAATTTTACCGTTGGTGGTTTCAGCCTTCTTGCCTTCGGTTAAGGTATCCAAGATAGATTTCATCATGCTGTCATAACCAGTGATGTGGGAACCCACAAAACTAGGAGTATGAGCAAAAGGAACAGGGAAATCATCAGGAATAGACCCGTCTTGACGAGCATTACCGACGAACGCACCCAAGTCATCCCCGATAACCTCAGCCATACAAGTAGTACAGATGGCGATCATTTTGGGCTTGTAGAGGGCGTAAGCGTTAGCTAAACCGTCCACCATGTTTCTTAATCCACCGAAAACCGCAGCGTTTTCTGTCATAGAAGAGGAAACAGCACTCACAGGTTCTTTGAAGTGACGGGTTAAGTGGGTACGGAAGTAAGCCACACAACCTTGAGAACCGTGAACGAAGGGTAAAGTTCCTTCAAACCCAACGGCAGCTAAGAGAGAACCCAAAGGTTGACAAGCTTTAGCAGGGTTAATAGTTAGGGCTTCACGGGCAAAGTTCTTTTCCCGATATTCCCAAGTTTTGGTCCATTCGGCCACTTCTTTTACTTTCTCAGCATCGGGCATTCCTTCAAACTGTTTCTTATTTTCAAACAGTTCTTGGTACTCAGGCTGATGAAACAGATCAACGTGGTCCTTAATGTTGTTTACGTTTTGAGCCATTAGTATTAACTCCGGTATTTAGGATGGATATCTCAGACAAAGAAACTCAGAAAGGAGAGAGAGGGAGAGGGGGTGACGGGGTGAGGGGGTGACGGGGCGAGGGGGTGACGGGATGACAGGGTAAAGATATATCAATCATTTCTCTCAGTCTCCCAGTCTCCCAGTCCCCAAAGTCCCCCAGTCCCCAAAGTCTCCCATGATGTCCTCTCCTATTTATTCCAAGGGGTGCCAACTAATCCCCAGGTGGGACTGTTAAGGGCTAAGTCCATATCACGGGCGAAGATAGCGAAGCCATCATAACCGTGGTAAGGTCCTGAGTAATCCCAAGAGTGCATTTGACGGAAGGGAAGTGCCATTTTTTGGAAGACATACTTCTCTTTAACCCCAGAAGCAACTAAGTCTGGTTTGAGGGTTTTAACGAATTCCTCGAATTCGTAGGCGGTTACGTCATCATAGATGAGGGTAGCATCGTTAACGTAGTGAGAAGTCCGCTTATAATCGTCACCGTGAGCGAATTCATAACCGGTACCGATCATTTCCATGCCTAAGTCTTTGAAAGCAGGAACTACGTGACGAGGACGTAAACCACCCACCATCATCATAACGGTTTTGCCTTCTAAACGAGGACGGTATTTAGCCAGAATGTCATCACACTGTTTTTGGTATTTCTTGATGACTTCTTCAGCTTTTTCTTGAATAGTCTCGTCAAAGCGTGCAGCGATCGCTCTTAAAGATTCAGCAATTTTGCTAGGTCCAAAGAAGTTGTATTCTAACCAGGGAATACCGTATTTTTCTTCCATGTGACGACTGATGTAGTTCATGGAACGGTAACAGTGGATCAGATTCAACTTCACGTTGGGGGTAACTTTCATTTCTGTGAAAGTACCATCACCAGACCATTGTGCTACCACACGAAGACCGATTTCTTCGAGTAAGATACGGCTAGACCAAGCGTCACCACCGATGTTGTAGTCACCGATAATGGCTACGTCATAAGGAGTCTCTTCAAACTCGAGACCTTCTTTTTCCGCAGCAGGGAACACCCAGTCACGGATCATGTCGTTAGCGATGTGGTGTCCTAAGGACTGAGAAACCCCACGGAAACCTTCACAACGTACAGGAATAATACCTTTGCCGGTTTCTTTGGACTTCTGACGAGCGACACCCTCTATGTCATCCCCAATTAACCCTACGGGACATTCTGACTGAACAGAGATACCACCATTGAGGGGGAATAATTCTTCGATTTCGTCGACGATTTTTGCGAGTTTTTTATCTCCTCCAAAAACAATATCCTTTTCTTGGAAATCGGAGGTAAAGTTGATGGTACCGAAGGTATCGATCCCAGTAGTTCCAATGTAGTAGTTACGACGACCAGACCAGGAATAGTAACCACAACCAACAGGACCGTGAGAGATGTGGACCATATCTTTGATAGGACCCCAAACCACCCCTTTTGAACCTGCATAGGCACAACCACGGGCGGTCATGACCCCAGGTAAGGATTGTTTGTTAGACTTTACGCCACAATCGCTTTTACCTTCTTCGTAAACACCAAGGTGTTTTGCACGTTTCTTGGCGGCTTTTTCGGGATAAGTCGACAGAACGTCGGCAATAAGTTTCTTATTTTCTTCAACGGTTGCCATAGGTCTTCCTCTCAAAGTGAATTATAGAAGGAATAGAAAGGGGTTAGGGGGGTTTGCGTTACGTGCAAGCCAAAAGGCAAAAAGCAAAAGGTCAAAATAATTAAGAAAACTTCTGACTTCAAACTTCACACTTCTGACTTCGATATAACTCCCCCATTTCCCAGCGAGATAGGTTTAATGCAATTAAACCGAGGGACTACTTGGAGTTTTTGGTGAGTTCTTGCGCCGCTCTGTCCGCTTCCATAACTTTCTTGTATTCTTCTTCGGAACCTAGTAAACCGTAGTTGATCAACAGTTCTTCTAGTTCGTCGTTGTCGATGGGAGTAGGAATGGTGAGTTTCTCGTTGGCAACAATCTTGTTACCCAATTGACGGTATTCTTCAGCTTGGTCGCATTCAGGAGCGTATTGAATAACGGTCTGACGACGTAATTCAGCTTCTTGTACCATTTTAGAACGAGGTACAAAGTGGATCATTTGGGTGTTCAAGCGTTCAGCTAACTCTTCGATTAAGTCAATCTCTTTGTTAACGTTACGGCTGTTACAAATTAAACCACCTAAACGTACACCACCGGTGTGAGCGTATTTTAAGATACCACGAGCGATGTTGTTAGCAGCGTACATCGCCATCATTTCACCAGAGGTAACGATGTAGATTTCTTGTGCTTTTCCTTCACGGATAGGCATAGCGAAACCACCACATACAACGTCCCCTAATACGTCGTAGGATACGAATTCTAAGTCTTCGTAAGCTCCTTCTTCTTCTAGGAAGTTGATGGAGGTGATAATACCACGACCAGCACAACCAACTCCAGGCTCAGGACCACCAGATTCTACACACTTGATGCCTTCAAACCCTTCGAGCATTACGTCTTCGAGTTCTAAGTCTTCAACAGAACCCATTTCAGCAGCTAAGTGTAATACAGTTACCTGAGCTTTACAGTTGAGGATTAAACGGGTAGAGTCAGCTTTGGGGTCACAACCTACAATCATGATGCGATTGCCAGATTGAGCCATTCCAGCTAAGGTGTTTTGAGAAGTGGTGGACTTACCGATACCACCTTTTCCGTAGAATGCAATTTGACGCATGGTTGATTCTCGCTAAATTAGTGAGTGATTGTGTACAGTAGGAAGATTTATCTAGGGCTGACGCAGAGATGATTCTTGATTCGGTTAGGAAACATGGGGATTTTAAACCCAGAAGAATTCTTACTCTCTACATCAGTAGATATCTTCCCAGGTGAGAAGCCAATTTAACTGGGTTAGGGAAGGCTTCTCGGGTTGAGTAAAGGCTGTGAATCTTTACTCTTTGAGTCAAGAGGTGACGCTAACAGAAGTCAGAAGTCAGAAGTCAGAAGTCAAACTAGCTTTGTATCTAAGTGTGAGCATCTACAACTGTACTCAACTATGCTTCGATTGCTGTAATAACGTCGGGTTGAGAAGCGATGCTTAAGGAGGCGATCGCTCTCTACCTTTTTTTCTCGTTAACATAGTGTTCTCCTTTTTCTCTGTTTTCAGTTACACTGCAATTACGGTCAATTCTGGGTCAACCCGATCCTTTAATCTGGCTTCGATGGCCAGTTTTAAGGTGGCGGTACTACTGGGACAAGCATCACAAGCTCCTTTGAGAACTACTTTCACTAGATCCCCTTCGATATCGTATAAGTCTATGTCTCCCCCATCTTGAGCTAGGAAGGGTTTAACTTCTTCTTCTAAGATTTGTTGAATTAAGTTTGCTTTTTCTTGTTCTTTTGTTGGTGATGAAGTTGTCTCATCTTCTATTCTGGGAGTGATTGAGCGCAAATGGCTGATAATATCGGGTACAATCTCAATGACACGGTTAATCTCTTCTTGGGTTGTATAACGAGAAAGACTAAACCGAATAGAACCCTGTAGTACACTGTTAGGCAGCCCCATGGCTTTTAAAACATGGGAGGGTTCCATGGAACCGGAGGTACAAGCTGAACCTGCTGAGGCACAAATACCGTATTGATTCAGGGACGATAAAATACCTTCTCCTTCTACATATTTAAAAGCAATATTGGTTGTATTTGCTAATCTTTCTTCTGTAGTTCCATTTACAACGGTATCGCTAATTAAGGTTAAAAGGCTGGTTTCTAAATAATCTCTTAACTGTCTTTCGTGGGAGAGATTTTCTAAGTGAGATTGTGCTAACTCACAAGCTTTTCCTAATGCAATAATACCAGGGACATTTTCGGTTCCTCCCCGACGGCCTCTTTCTTGATGTCCCCCAATCATAAATGCAGGAAAATTGATTCCTTTACGTGCATATAAAGCACCGACACCTTTGGGAGCATGAAGTTTATGACCAGATAGGGTCAAGAGATCGATGCTGCTCTTACTCATATCCATGGGTACTTTGCCCACTGCTTGCACCGCATCTACATGGAATAAGGCTCCATATTCTTTGGCCAGTTTTCCTACTTCTTCCACAGGAAAAATAACCCCTGTCTCGTTATTAGCGTACATCATGGTCACCAGAGCGGTGTTACCGGTTAAGGCTGCTTGTACTTCACCGAGATCCAATCTTCCCTGACTATCAACTCCCAGATAAGTAACGCTATAACCTTGTTTTTCTAAATGTTTGCAAAAATTTAAAACCGCTGAGTGTTCGACTTCTGTAGTAATAATATGATGTTTATCCGGTTGAGCGGTTAAGGCTGCACAGATAGCTGCGTTATCTCCTTCTGTACCGCAACTGGTAAAAATAATTTCTGAATGTTCAGCCCCGAGTAAGGCCGCCACTTGTTCCCTGGCCTTTTGAACCGCTTTTGCTACCTGTCCCCCAAAGCTGTGCATACTGGAGGGGTTACCATAATAGATGGTGAGATAGGGCATCATTGCGCCTATTACTTCTTCGTCTATTTTAGTGGTTGCATTATTGTCTAGATAAATACAGTCTGTCATCAGTTTTTACCAGAAGTCAGGGTTTGGGGGTCAGTCGGGGCTTAATTAATCAGATTAAGCCCGTTAGGATAGATTTAAAGCGGTACTAGATTAATCGTTGAGGTCGGGAAAACAACTGTAGTCTTTGGAAAACCCTGTACAGGGAGGAATAGAATAGTCATCAACACAAGTATTACAGTTGTTTTCCGTTTCCGTTGGGGTTGAACTCGGGGGGTTGATGACGGGGGTTGAGGTACTTCCTTTTGAGGAAACTCGGGAACTTTGAGGACGATAGCTAAGGGTATCGAGCATACATTAAACTCCTAATGCTTCTTTCTGCATATAATCTTTGTAGAAGTTAATGGCCACGTTATCGATGATGTCGTAGGCTTCGTAAGGCTCTAAGCCAGCTTTCCGTAGTTCTTCTTGGGGACAAGGACCGATTTTGGCGGCGAGAACTCCTTTACAGTCGGAGATGGATTTAATAATGTTGTCCAGGGTTGCTTCTTCACCGTAACCACTTTGACAGTAGTGATCTACTTTGCGGTGAGCGACAAATTTAACCTCAGTTCCATCTACTTCAAAGATTTGGAATTCTTTAGCGTGACCGAAATGCTGGTTAACTAGACGGTTACCTTTGGTGGCTACTGCAACTAATATTTTCCGTGCGTTAGCCTCTTTTTCTGCCTGTTTTAGAGCTTTGGCAGCTTTGAGTTCGGCGTTGAATTTTTCGATACCTGCATGAACTTCTTGACGTTTAGCCTGATCGTATTCAGGAGTCATTTCTAAGAATTTGTCTTTGGTAAACTCTTGAGAACGATCTTCTCCTAGTAAACCCACAGCATCAGCACGACATTGACGGCAGTGACGCATCATTTTCATGTTGCCAGAACACTTATCCTGTAAAGCTTTTAGCTCTTTGGGGGTGGGTCCTCTTTGTCCGGTTAAACCGAAGTGAGTTCCGTGTTCAGGGGCAGAAATTAAGGGCATAATGTTGTGCAAGAATGCACCTTTAGAACGAATTACTTGGTTAACTTCTGCTAGGTGTTCATCGTTAATGCCGGGGATCATTACGGAGTTGACTTTGCAAAGTACGTCCGCTTCTTTGAGGGCATCTAAGGACTCCATTTGTTTCTCATGAAGTATTTTAACGCCTTCTATTCCTTTATAACGTTTCCGATTATACCGAACCCAAGGATAAATTTTCTCTCCTATTTCTGGGTCGATCATATTAATGGTTAGAGTAACGTGATCGATGTTCAATTCTTTGATGCGGTCTACATATTCGGGTAACATCAACCCGTTACTGGATAAGCAGAGTTTGATATCTGGTGCTTGTTCTGCTACTAATTCAAAGGTGCGAAATGTTTGTTTGGGGTTAGCTAAGGGATCTCCAGGACCTGCAATACCTAACACCGTCATTTGGGGAATTTTTCCTGCAATGACTAACGCTTTGTGGGCCGCTTCTTCCGGGGTTAATACTTCACTTACCACCCCTGGCCGACTTTCGTTAGCACAGTCATATTTACGATTACAATAGTTGCATTGAATGTTACAAGCAGGGGCAACAGCAACGTGCATCCGTGCGTAGTGATGATGAGCATCTTCACTATAACAAGGGTGTTTGGCTATTCTTTCTTGAATCCTTGCATCTATAGTCTGTGTGCTATCTCCACTTGAAGGACAAGCACAACCTCCTTTAGCATTGGGAATGAATGAGTTCCCCTTAGGAGCCGCTTTTGTAGCCGTAGATGCGTTAGGGTTAATGAGACCAGTAGATTGTAACATTGAATTCCGTGAGTTAGAGGATGGATTAAAGTTTGACTAAAAACAAGAGGCATGAGGGCTGCACATAGGAAAAACAGAGGAAAAGTTTTTATCTCATGATGCTGTTGTTGCCCAAGCTGCCATTGTTGTTAGAGGAATTAGTCAAAGACTTTATAACGAGCAATATAAAAACAATGAACTGTATGTCTTCGGCGTTATGTCATTTATACCACCCCCCTCATTTTGGGTCCGGTGTTTGTGAGTAGGTTGGGATTGATTGGATTACTTAATCTGTACTCATATCCTCAACCCCTCTAAATACAAGGGTTTGAGGCTACAAAAAAAATTTTTGGGTACGGGGTACGGGTATTTATTGGGGGAGGCTCCTGTATTTTTACAGAGGGAGTCAGGCATTTCTGTACTCAGGCTCTAAGTCTGATCACGTAAGGCTTTGACCCTATTATTCTTGGCTTTTTTCCCTCTAATTTCCCACTCACCACTCACCAATTTAAGATCACTATTCACTATTCACTCCTCACTTTTAAAAGAAACACCGAGTTAGCTTCCTCTTGCCTCCCCAGTGCTGTCACGGAATTCAATTCTGTATCCAATGTAACATTTTCTAGTTGATAAATTTGTTACAAACCGCTTAAGTTCGAGTGAAAGGGGTATAACATAGCTAAAACTTAGATTTGATGGTACTTATAGCCCCTTTATAGTTTTTTAATTTTGAGTAGTCCCCCATTTGGGCTATTATAGGGACAGAAAAGGTTTCAAAGTCTTGCTAGATGCTGATTATGCCTGAGTACATAAATACAAAACCCAAGCCCAAAAAATACTCTATCCCCTGTCAAAAAATACTTGTCCCCCGACCCCATAAAAACTTTTTAAATCCTTGAAACGTTGAATATATCTAGCTTTTCTCAAAGGGACTTACCCACTAATAAATCCAATGAATTTAACTCACCATCTTTGCCCATGGGGCAAATAGAGGGCTTGGTATAAGCATAACAACTAAGTCTATGCGTAAGCACGGAATTTAATGTTTGGATCACTCCCAGTCAGAGAGCGTCATGGAAGTCCCTCAAAAAGCTCGATAGCAGAGGCGCGTACTTCTGAGGCTAACCTATTGAGCGTTTTACGGCAAGATTTTCAAATTATTTTTAAAAGAGATCCCGCCGCTCATCATTGGTTAGAAGTGGTGTGTTGCTATCCGGGTTTACACGCTTTAGCCATCCATCGTCTATCTCATTACCTATGGCAACGCCATTTGCCTTTTTTCCCCCGTTTGCTCTCTCATATTGCCCGTTTCCTCACGGGAATTGAAATTCATCCTGGAGCTACCATTGGTAAAGGGGTGTTTATCGATCATGGTATGGGGGTGGTGATTGGAGAAACGGCTATTATTGGCGATGATTGCCTAATTTACCAGAATGTTACCCTTGGTGGTACCGGAAAAGAAAGCGGTAAACGTCATCCCACTTTAGGCCATTCGGTAATTGTGGGAGCCGGATCTAAAGTTTTAGGCAATATTTGCATTGGTAGTCAGGTTCGTATTGGAGCAGGATCTGTCGTTTTAGACGATGTTCCTCACGATTGTACTGTAGTAGGAGTTCCTGGTCGTATTATCTCCCGTAGTGGTCCATTTTGTCCTTTAGAACACGGTAAATTACCAGATGTTGAAGGTCAAGTGATTCGGACTTTATTGGACAGAATTGAAAAATTGGAACAAAAGATACAAAAACTATCTTGACCTTTACCTTACAATTATGATGCAACCTTATCATTCCGATGCTCTAATCAGTCAAGTTGAGAAAGTTTCTCGCTGCGATCGCTGGACTGTTTGTCAACGTCTTCAAGAATTAAAAATTCCCTGCTGGTGTCCTGAAGATGGCTCGTTGTGGGTAGAAATAGAAAATGGAATCCATGCTATTTTACTGCGCAGCGTAGTCTTTAGAACTATCGCTCCCCGTCAAGAGTTAATCACCTGGCTAGAGCGATGTTGGCAAACGGTTGATTATGAGTCCGTTAAGTCTTATCAAAATAGACAACTGTAAAATCGTGAATCTCTGCCTAGCTCACCGACAAAACACTGAGAAAATTCACTAATCAATGGCCTTGCTTGGGGTTTTTACCCCATCCAGAACGCTAATTATTATTATTAAAGTTAGGTTTTTTCCTCTGAAACCGCTTTCCGGTTTTCTCAGTTACTTGATCACTATCTAGATAACTGAACTTCTCAGTGCTGTCATGGAAAACAATTCAATTTCTACGGAATTTAGTCAATTCTTGCAACAAGAGATGGCCTTATCACGGGATGACCTAGCAGTGGTCATCAAGAACCGAAGACAACCAGGAGATCCTATTCCTATGTTGCTTTGGCAATATGGCTTAATCTCTTTGGGAGAACTACAAAGAATTTGGGATTGGCTAGATGCTCAAATTCAGTTCCAAGCTCCCTAATTATTGGTCAATCTGAGGAGGATTAAGCCTTGACAAATATTCATATCAATGATACAACCCTACGGGACGGGGAGCAAGCTGCTGGTATTGTTTTCAGTGCCGCCGAAAAAATAGCGATCGCTTCGATGATGGATAGTATGGGTATTCCTGAATTGGAAGTGGGTATCCCTGCTATGGGAGGCTCAGAAGCCCAAGCCATCACCACCATTGTCCAAAAAGGTTTAAAGGCCAAGCTTTTAGGCTGGAACCGTGCCGTCCGTTCCGATATAGAAGCCTCCATTGCCTGTGGCTTAAAAAGGGTTCATATCTCTGTCCCTGTTTCTGAAATTCAAATTAAGGCAAAATTTAAAGGAAAAACTAATCTTGTTTGGCAACGCTTAAAAGATAGTCTGAATTTTGCTTTAGATCAGGATTTATTTGTTTCTGTGGGGGCTGAAGACGCTTCGAGGGCGGATGAATCCTTTTTACTCGAAGTAGCTCAGTTTGCTCAGTCTTTAGGTGCTTCACGTTTCCGTTTTTGCGATACGGTGGGCATTCTTGAGCCTTTAACCACGGCGCAAAAAGTGGGAAAATTGGTTGAGTGCCTGAAGATTCCCATTGAAATGCACACCCACAATGACTTTGGTTTAGCTACTGCTAACGCCTTAGCCGGGTTGCAAGCAGGGGCAACGGCGGTTAATACCACCGTTAACGGCTTGGGAGAAAGAGCTGGTAATGCGGCCTTAGAAGAGATGATTATGGCTCTCAAACGACTCTATCAGGTTGATTTAGCCATAGAAACCTCTCGCCTACGGGAATTATCTCAACAGGTGATAGCTGCCTCTGGTATTGCCCTTCCCCCTTGGAAGGCGATCGTCGGGGACAATGTTTTTGCCCACGAGTCGGGTATTCACGCCCACGGTGTCTTAGAAAACCCCCAAACCTACGAACCCTTTTCCCCCGATGAGGTGGGTTGGAAACGCCGTTTAGTGGTGGGCAAACATTCGGGACGACATTTATTGACCAATGTATTGAGTCAACATGGTATTCGTTTAAACCATGAAGAGTCCCAAGTGGTGTTAGACTCCGTGCGCCATTTATCGGTGCAAATGAAACGCAGTCTAACCGTTGAAGAGTTACTTTATGTTGTATCTAATAGGAGTATGTCTCATGGGATTGTATAGTGCAGGTGAAATTGAACTCAATGATCCACCGGTTTTTGAAATGGAACAAAAGGTTCGTCTGCGGAAAATGATTCGCAATGATGGGACATTTCCTGGGAAAGAAATAGGCGAAACCTTAGCCAAAAAAGGCGATGTGGGTTATGTTGTTGGCATTGGCACCTATTTGCAAAGTTATTACATTTATGCCGTTCATTTCCTCGAAAATGGTTATGTTGTTGGCTGTCGTCGTAAAGAATTGGTTCCTGCGGATGAACCTTTTATTGATGATACCGATGATGAAGAAATCGTGGAAACCGTCGAACCTTCTCTACAAGAGTCTCAGGTTTAGTTAATAGTTAAAAACTATCAACCATCAATTGTCAATTGTCAACTATTTCAGGAGTTATGCTATGAAAGTTATGCTAAGTAACACCGATGAGGGAAATTTATCTGTTTATGTTCCCAAAAAAGATTTAGAAGAATTGGTTGTTGAACAAACCGTTGAAGGAAACGGCAAAGTTTTAACCTTAGCCAACGGTTGGAAATTAAAATTTCCTGAGCTTACCGATGAAACCACTTTGCCCCAAACCTTAGAGGCAAAACGTCTTTAGTCTTCCTCCAGTTTTTATCGGGCTTAATTAAACATTAAACATTGAACAGTGAACAGTGAACAGTGAGCGGTTAACAGTGAGCAACAACTGGTAACTGATAACTGGTAACTGATAACTGAATTAAGCCCCTTTCTTCAAGTTTTTTACACCATTTTTCTTACTTATTGAGAGAATTTATAATTTGACTTTGGGTTGAGTAATCTAGCAAAACCTTAGATGAACTTAATTGTCATTTTAATTGACAAAATCTCTCATCACTTCAAAAAAAATGGTAATTTTCTCAGTCAACAGTGAGCAGTGAGCAACAACCGATAACTGATAACTGGTAACCGATACTTCCTCCATCCTTTAAGGAAAGCTGTCATGAGTTCAATTCATTCTAGTGAAATAATTCCCTTTCAATTACAAGGCAAGTTTGTGGGCTTTATTTATAAGTCTAATGGTCAAGCAAAATCTTTAATTCTAGCAGTTGGAGAAAGAGAATTAAGGATTAAAATTGATAAAAGTTTACAGGATACCCACTTTTTAAACTTATTACCTGGAGATTGGATTTCAATAACAGGAGAACAGGAGTTTAAGAAGGAAAAATTTACTAAGTTAAAATTGAAAGCTTATGAAATTGACAGGCTCAGTTGTGACGTAAAATGTAATCCACAAGAGGAGACTAATGCTATGGGTAAAGGTAAAGCTTGTGCAAAAAAAGGTAAAATCCTGATCTGTAATAAGTCTGATTGTGCCAAAAGAGGAGGTAAAAAACTATATGGTGTCCTCGAAAAAACTATCTCTAATTTAGGGTTAGAAAAGCACGTAACCATCCAGAAAACTGGCTGTCAAAAACGCTGTGGAAAAGCCCCTAATATGATCTTAATGCCGGGGAGATCTAAACATAGTAAACCCAATCCTAAAAACATTGCAGGATTACTAGAAGAACACTATATTACCTCTGGGAAAAAATAATGGCTAACGTTACCTTTTACGAGAAACCTGGTTGCCGTAATAACACAAAACAGAAAAATTTATTATTAGCAGCTGGTCACAATTTAGAAGAAAAAAGTCTCTTAACTGAACCTTGGAAACCTGAAAATCTGCGTCTCTTTTTTGGTGATTTGCCTATTAATTTATGGTTTAATCCTAGTGCGCCGAGAATTAAGTCTGGTGAGGTTATTCCTGATAATTTAAACGAGGAACAAGCCTTAGAATTAATGATAGCTGATCCCTTATTAATTCGTCGCCCTTTAATTCATGTCGATGGGGTTTTTCGGGTAGGTTTTGATCCTGAAAAAATTGATGCTTGGATCGGTTTAAACCCAGATAAACCCGTGACTGAAGACTTAGAAACTTGTCCCCGTAGTCATGAGGAAAAATCTTGTACATCAGATAATTGATAATGGACAATGGACAATGAATAATTGTCATTTCGATGTACAAGTAATCTCTTTGAATTCCTAATCATAATAGGTAATGTTATGGTTAGGAATTTTTTATTTTTTTAATTGTTAATTAATTAAGCCCCAACTAAGGAATTAATTTTGACAGTATGACTCAATTTTAAATTCAATTGATTCTCTACTAGAAGGGGAGATTGTTTAATAGTATTAAGAATTCGTTGGCTAATATGTGCAAGAATTTTGGGATGCTCAATATTATTAAAAACAATCACAAACTCATTATCACTCCAACGCCCGACAACATCATTTGCTCTTACTAAAGAGTGCATCTGTTTTGTCACATTCCGTAGAGTGTTATCCCTTTCTGTTTCTCCTAAAGTGTCTTGAATATCGATTAAATTATTGATCTTGATAAATATTAAACTAAAAGAAGATTTTGTGTTTTCAGTATTTTTAGTAATTCCAGATAAATACTGCTCAAGACATTGACGGTTAGCTAGGCCAGTAATGGGATCGATATCTTGCTCATTTCTCGTAATTGTTATTGGTTTTCTATCTAAATCTTCAGATTGTTTAATATTAGGTTTTTCTACGGGTTTAAAAGAAGATTGAGTATCATTTTTTCCTTTGGTTAAACGTTGATTAACTTTGCTATTATTAGACAAATATTTATTAACAATATTGTGCAATTGTTCCTTACAAAAAGGTTTAGCTAAATAGTCTATTGCTCCTGCTTCTTTCATATTTTCAGGGGTCAACATTTTACTATTACCACTGATCATAATTAGAGGAGTATTCTTAAACAAAGGACTGGTTTTGATAATACGACAAAGTTTATTGCCATTAATACCAGGCATGGAAAAATCAATTAACACTAAATCTGGCTTATGTTTAAACAAACAGGTAAGGGACTGCGTGGGATTATCTATGGTAATAACTTCGTATTCTGCCTCTTCTAAATAGGCTTTAATCATGTCTAAAATAGTGGGACTATCATCGATGCAAACAATTTTATAGGTTTTCTTTTGTTGGCTTTGGGTAGGCTGATAATTATTACGTGGTTGTGGGTTATTTGGGTTTTTATTTAGTGTATTGGTTGGTTTTAAAGGAGGAATACAAGGGAGTTTTTCTAGAGTCGGTTGAGGAGATTTTAATTGTAGAATATTGCTCTGAAGATAGGGAAATAATAATTGAGCAACCTTTAATTCATCTTGCTTTAAAAAAAGACTAATTTGACGCAGGGTTTTGCCTTGCATCAACTTAACTAATTTTTCTAAGGCGGTGGGATTAAGATTTCCAGAAGGAACTTTTTGCTGTATTAAAGCAGGGTTAGCACAGAAAAGACGCTGATAGGGAGAAGAGATAACAGCAGACAATTTTTGCCATGCTTTCATTCTGATGATCAGATTGTCCAATAAATTAGATATGATGAAACAATCATCCCCTTTTATGGTTGTATGATGAGAAGATAGAGGTTGATCATCACGCCAATGATATTCTCCTTCTCTTAACCATAGATACGATTCTAAAGCATCTTCGATGAGGTCTGTTTTTAAACTCAATACCTCATCAGCAGTTAAATGATTTTTCTGTCCTAACTGCTTTAAAATACTAGGAAGTAAAGGCTGTCTTGGGGGAAAATTTTTGGCTACATTGGGGACTATTTTAGCTATAGACTCTTGATTATTTCTGAGTAGATAATGTTGCATTGTAGCGAGGGACTGTAAAGAATGGGTTGCATTTTCTAGCATTCCTCCTGTAAAGTATAAGTCCCAAGTTACTTAGTTAGCTGTAATTTGTAGATGACCGCTTTTACATTTAGCGGCGGCATCTTGTAAGATTTGAATTGGTTGAAAAGAGTTGTTCATGATAGAAAATGTAGAATGTAGAAAATTGTTTTAATCTGGTTTTGGTTAAGTCAAGCTGAAGTTTTGAGATCCCCCTCCATCCCCCTTACCAAGGGTGACTTATGATCATTCCCCCCTTTTTAAGGGGGGTTAGGGGGGATCATATTCCCCTTACAAAAGACTGTGCAGGGTTTGCAGTAATTCTTGTTCGTTGTAAGGTTTAGAGAAATAGGCCGCTGCACCTAAGTTGAGGGCTAACTTACGATGTTTCTCGTTACTACGAGAAGTCAACATAGCAATGGGTAAAGAGCGAAACTCTGATTTAGTTTTCAGTTCTTCGAGTACCCCATAACCATCTAGTCGTGGCATTTCGATATCACAAATAACCCCATCTACCACAAGTCCTGAAACTAGCTTATCCACTGCATCTTGTCCATCTTTTGCCTGTTCCACTTGATAACCAGCTTTTTCTAGGGTTAAGGTGACATAACGACGTACATTAATAGAGTCATCTACTACTAGAATTGTTTTAGCCGTATTTTCGGTTGAAGGTTGAGAAGTTGGGGAAATAGGTTGAGATCCCTTGTTTAAGAAGTCTTCTAGAAGTTGCACCGGATCGACCAAAGGAACAACTCTACCATCCCCTAACATCATCGAACTGATGATACCCATGGGTAGGGGTAAAGGACTTTCAATAGGTCTAACCGTGACTTCTGGTTCACTCCAAACCCGATCAATATGAATGGCACCCAAACTATTATCACTACCAACAATTAAAGCAATGGGTTTATTGATCACGGGATAACCAGACATTTCAAAGGGTTTATGGGGTCGGTTGAACCGGAGACTTTTTTCGGGATGTAATAAGGGGACGGTTTCTTCTTGCCAGGTAATTTCTGTTAAGTCGTTCACTCCTTCAACTTCTAAAGGGAAGACTTCTTTTACACTGTTAGCAGGGACAGCAAAAATGAGGCCAGAACTTTCGATTAACATCACCCGTAAAATGGAGAGGGTAAAGGGAACTCTGATGATGAAAGTGGTTCCTTTTCGGGGTTCGCTGTTAACTCGAATATCCCCACGGATCTCTTCCAGACTGGTTTTAACCACGTCCATCCCCACCCCACGGCCAGCAAGTTCCGTGACTTCCTCGCTGGTACTAAACCCAGGTTGAAAAATATAGTCAATAATTTCTGGAGTGGACATTTGAGCGATTTCTGCGTCGCTGATCCCCATTTTTCGTAACCGTTGACAAATTTTATGGGTGTCAATACCGTTACCATCGTCTTTGACGGTGATCAGGGTTTCTGTACCTCGGTTAACTGCTTGGAGGGTGATGGTTGCTTCTGGGGGTTTCCCTGCTTTGATGCGAGTAGTAGAGTCTTCGATACCATGAGCAAACCCATTACGGATCAGGTGCATTAAAGGAGCGTTGAGGGTTTCGATCATGGTGCGATCGATCAGGGTGCTTTCCCCTTCAATTTTCAGATTAACTTGTTTACGCCACCGTAAATTAAGATCCCGTACCAAGCGAGGAAAGGGTTTAACCAAGTCTGCAAAGGGTTGCATCTGGGTGGTGGTGACATTCTTTTGTAGCGATCGCGTGGTTTGGTTGAAGTCTTGAACCGCTTGGGTCATTTTTTGTAACCCTAAGTCGATATCTGAGGTTACTTCTTGTAGTTGGACAATGCTTTCTATTTGTTCTTGAGAGATTAAATGCAGATCACTATACCCGAATTTCTCACAAAATCTGCGATCGCCAAACACAGAAGCCTTACAGGAAGTGGGTTTGAACAGAGCGATCGCAGATTTCCCCAACCAACAGTCTGTTGTCAGATTTTAAGTTAAAATCAACCCGAATTAGACAAAGATGAAAAGATAAATCAATCACTCATTTTTCCAAAAAAATTATTAATAAAATCTCTAATAGTACTAGATTGTTAGAATAAAATATGCTATAATTTAATTATTAAAGCAATTTACCTTAAACTGATTTAATGAGTCCCAGTCATCCCCGAACCCCTCGTCAAGTAATCAACTTTAGTAAACAGAAAGGAAAAGAAATAATCGCTAATTTTGATGGGGGACTAATCACTTCAGATGCGGGGATTGTCTGGATAGCTGAGTTGGATAAAAAACTGGGAATTACGGAGAAGTTTGGTAACTGTTTTCAAGATCATCGTCATCAATCTTATGTAGACCATTCCGTTCATGAGTTATTAGCACAAAGGCTTTATGGAATTATTTTAGGCTATGAAGATGTCAATGACCATGATAAATTACGTCACGATCCTGCCCTTAAGATCGCTTTAGAAAAGCTTAATGAACTTGAAGATAAAAAGGGATGGTTAGCTGGAAAAAGTACAATTAATAGATTGGAATATTGTCCTGAGACTATTCTCGACCAAAAAACGAGTCGTTATCATAAAATAGAACCCAACTTTGAAGCCATTGAAAAATCTTTTGTCGAATTTTTTTTAGAGTCTTATAAAAAACCTCCCTTAAGTATTATATTAGATATGGATGTCACGGATGACCAAGTACATGGTAATCAAGAAGGGGCATTTTTTAATAGTTATTATCACGGAGTATGTTATGCTCCTTCATATATTTTCTGTGGGCATCATTTATTAGTTGCTAAACTTCGTTCATCTAATGTAGATCCAGCCGATGGAGCCTTAGACGAATTACAAAGAATTATCGGACTAATTAGAGAAAAATGGTCAGAGACTCATATCCTAGTTAGGGGTGATAGTGCCTATGCCCGTGAAGAAATCTTCTATTTTTGTGGAAATCAGCCTTTAGTTGATTATGTTATAGCTATGGGAACAAATGGCGTTCTTAAGTTACGAGCGGATGATGTAATTGAAAAAGCCAAACATGAATATGAAAAAAAAACTAGCTCCAATAACTGAATTAATGGATAGTTTATTTCAGAAAAAAGAAGATTTAGAAGAAGTTAAAAAATTAGTACCAATTTCTACTTGGTATCGCTCTATTCGTTATAAAACAGAAAAGTCATGGAGTTGTCAAAGAAGAGTAGTGACAAAAGTTTGTTATGGAAGTGATGGCTTAAAAATGTGCCATGTGGTGACATCTTTGCCCGCTTCAAAAATTCCACCCTCAAAACTTTATACAAAAAAATACTGTCCGAGAGGCGAGATGGAAAATCGGATTAAAGAACAACAATTAGACTTGTCAGCTGATAGAACTTCAACTCAAACATTTCAAAGTAATCAACTAAGATTATGGATACATTCCTGGGCTTATGTTCTCATAAATGCTTTTCGTCAACACTGTTTAAAAAAAACTTCATTGGCTAAAGCAACTGTGGGAAGAATACGTCTAAATCTTCTTAAGTTGGGAGCCAGAATAAAGATTAGTTGTAGAAGAATTATTATCGCTATAGCTAGTGCTTGTCCTTATCAAGATATTTTGTCTATTGCTAACAAAAAAATTAAAACTATTCCTAATACGGGATAAGTAGAATAAGTTGTTTTTTAAAAAAGATATCTATCATAAGTTGTTGACTGACTGATACTTTCATTTAGTCTTATTTATCGTGGAGAAAATCAAAAGTTAATATAATTATTCCCTCTTAAACTCAATTTTTGGATAATCAAAGTCAATTTTTTTATTCATCTATATTCAAAATTTCTATTAGTCCTAAAAATTATCATTTTTCATCTCTGGATTGGGCTTTCAAATTAATTTGTGAGAAATCCGGGTATAGCGATCCATTTCCAGGCGATCGAACTGTCTAAGATCGTTCTCTAAAGTTAACAATGATCCACCATTCAACTGGTTACTGATAACTGATGAGGGATAACCCTCAGTCAACTCTGGAGTCTTCAAAACCATTCCTTCTAGGGAAGCCTTATCGTACCAAGTTTTTAACTGATTATTAGATGTTTCTAGTTGAGTGATCCTTTGACGCATCAGTGTGACAAAGTTGGTGAGTTGTTCTAAACGGAGGTTAATACTGTTGCGCTCTAGAACTAATTTCCCGAACAGACTATTAATTTGATAAAGTTGCTCCACCGGAACCCGAACGGTTTTACCTGTGGTTTGAGGGTTGACAGGTTCACTCAGGGTTTGACGGCTAAAGTTATCATTCTCTGTCTGCTTACTTTCTACAACGGGTGTATCCAGAGTAAAAGCATTCTGCAACTCAGCTAAGTCCGCACTTTCTAAAACAGTGTCCGAGGATAAGTATAATGCTTGTTCTATTTCGTCTTGAAGCTGAGGAAAATCAGTTGATTCGCTTTCAGCGAATAGGTGAAAACTTTCATCTTCAGTGACAGAGAAGTTTTCCTCTAACTCTAAAACCCTAGCACTAGAGTTTTCAATAGTGTCATCTTCAGCCAAAAATAAAAGTTCTTCAACATTGTCTTCTAACCCGAAAAGTCTAGCACTAGAGTTTTCAACAGTGTCATCTTCAGTCAAAAATAAAAGTTCTTCAACATTGTTTTCTAACTCTAAAACCCTAGCACTAGAGTTTTGTTGCTCAAACCCTTCTAAACGAGAGGGCAGTTTCTCGAAACTACCACGCATGACTAAAGCGTGGGAACGTCGCCAGATGGTTAAAGCTTGTTGAGTGAAAGCGGATAACTGTTCCGTTGGGACAAGAGTTGCTTGATCTTGAACCGACTGACAGAGTTGAATAAAGGGATCAAGATCCGCCATTTGACCAAAGGCCGATAGTTGCTCTGCTATTATGGCCAGGGTTTCTTTTAACTCAGTGGGGGATAGAGAAGGATAGGTTTGCTCAAATTGATCTAAAACAGTTTCTACCCCTTCCTCAAACATCAGCCAAACGGGTTCATCGTTGTCTGCATTTTGAGAAAATAAGGTATTTTCGTCTTCTTCTTGCAGATCCCCTAAATGATCCCGTAAATGTTCAAAAATGGGGTTAACGTTCTCCTCTAACCACTCATTATCAATGTCTGTCCCTTGACGATGTAATTCATTGACCTGACGCAGACGATCAACCCCTTGTAGAAGTAAGGTTTCGATCTCGGTTGTAATGGTAGTAGAAGGGTGACGAACCCGTAAAATTTTGAAGAAGTCTTCGAGGCGATGAGCCACCTTACTTAAGGCGTTAAAGCCCATCATACCGCCCCCTCCTTTAACAGAGTGAGCCGATCGCAGTGCTAGATCCAATTGTTGGGTGATGTCATCAGAACTTCTTAACTCTAATAACGCTGTTTCAATGGCATCATAGCAGTCGTGGGCTTCGTCGAGAAAATTAAGTCGTACTTGTTGTTCTTGATCCATGATCTTTATCAGTTATCAGTTATCAGTCATCAGTTATCAGTTGAGTATTTACTAACTAGGGTTTTGCTTTTATTCAGCAAACCCTAACTATTTTATAAATTAAATTATTAGTTAAACTAAGTAAAAACCCTGAGATATTTAATGCCTAATTGGATGCTTTAGGAAAGTTCGGGAAAAATATAGCGTTTCTTGGACTCATGAGGTACACCTAACTCCGGCCTCCTGGCCATCTCCCAATACTGCCTAGGTTTTGCTGAAAAAGTTGATGAAATAGGAGTGTGGGGAGTGTGGGGAGTGTGGGGAGTGTGGGGAGTGTGGGGGGAATTAAGCAATACATAATGTTTTATCGAACCACCCTTCCCCCTCTTCCCCCTCTTCCCCATCCCTGTCTCAACAGATAATTTTACTAACCGAGCAGTATTGGCCCATCGACCACTGCCTCAAAGGGATAACGAAGTCAAAAGAAACAGAGATTTATGCTCCGCTTCAAAAACTATAAGCCTTAAAAGGCGGGGTTTTAGACCCAACTATTTTCGACAACCTTTATTTTTCTATCAAGTTGCCAAATAACTATGCCAAGCTTTGACAAACATATATCCTGCTAATAAGCCCATAAATCCTCTAAACAAGAAAATAACCATATTTTCTGGTAGTTTTGGTAAAAACCGCGTACTTAATTGTACTCCGAACAAACCACCAATTCCTAAACAGATTCCCTCGGCCAATAAAACATTCCCAGACATGGCATGACTTCCACAAGCAAAAATTGCAGTAATGACAATTACCCCTAAGCTGGTTTGTATGGCGGCTTTAATATTTTCTCCGAGTAAAATAACTTGTAATGGCACCATGATGACACCACCGCCTAATCCAAATAATCCCGCAATAAATCCTGCGGTTCCTCCCGTTGTGAGTCTTGCTGTTGTTTGCTGAACAGAAGATTGAGTGGTCGGTTTTGGTGCTGAATTTGGATGTTGCTTATGAGCTAATGATTTTCTTAAACTAATTAAAGTCACATTAAGCAGCAAAAGTAAACCAAACCCAGCTAGTAAGAGATACGGTGCAATTTTATTAGCTACTAATACTCCCAATTGTGCTGTTAAGCCAGCTGGAATCGCTAGATAAATCACTTTTTTGAGTTGTAAATGGCCTAAAGACCAATTTTGAAAACTTCCAAACATTGCCGTCATCAGAATAGCTAAACTACTCGTGGCGATCGCTTCAATGGGAAGATAGCCTAAGGTAACAATCAAGGGAACTAAAAGGGTTCCTCCACCAATGCCCAAAATACCCGCGATAAAGCCTGAAACAAAGCCACCGCTACCGAGAAAAAGTAAATGCCAAAGATCCATAATTCTCCATTGATTCAAAAAAATGTGATCAAGATCAAGGTTGACTTTTGTAAATATCACAGCTTTTAATGAAGAAACTGGGCATAATACCAACAGAACATCTATCACTATAACCAAAAATGTTTACAGAAAGCATCATTGATCAATTTATTGTTAAAGTTCGATTACAAGCCGTTATGGAAGAAATTGACGAAAAAGCGGCTTTAAGCTATGCCGCCGCTAAACTTCGTCTAGAGACAGGAGAGATTACAAAATATGACTATTACAGATTAATAGATGAAACCAATCAGATTTTTTCCATCACCCCTGAATCAGAAGCTGATAAATCCTTAGAACTTAATCGTTGGATTGAACAACAACTTAATAAGCTTAAGATGACTCAGTTATCCTAAAGCCAATAACAAATTTTGGTAACTGTTATCCGTGACTGACCATTTTAAAAGCATAAAAATAGTCACTATGAAACTGTTGATCGGTTGTTGTTAAAACCCAACCATTGCCTTGAAACTCCTTAATTTCAAAGCGTTCTCCTGCTTCTGTTTGATGTTTAGCATTGAGAACGATTGCATCTCCGATTTGAATAGTGGGATTCATAAGAGGTTCTAGTTTGAGTCTTCTCGGTTCTTCTATTTGAGTTAACTTTCCTGACCAAAGGACAATAAATTCTGGAATATCGGTTAAAGAGATTTTCTTATCAATAATTATTCCGATCTTTTTGCCATCAGTAACCTTTGTTCCCACCCCTAACTGTAAATAAGAGCGTAAATTGTCAATTTGCTCCGTTAGAATTGCGTAGTTTTCTTGCCATTGTGTTTCTTTGGGGTATTTAAGACTAATTGCTGTTTTCATGATTGTCTCTCTCAAAAAAAATAATAGGTAACAACAGTGTAGATAGAATAATAGGAATCAAATAGGATACATAAAATAATAGGAATCAAGCCAAGTTATACCCTAATAACTGCTGGATTGATATTCGCAAGTTTTTTCAATTGATCACGAATGACGATACTATCAATATCTGCGCTAGAGCCAACATTACTAATTTCTAACCCAGGATCAATATTTTTCATCGGTTTCAGTAACCCTTGTCCACAACCCAATTGAATGGCTTTGTTGATCCCTTGGTTTATTAATCTTTGGGAAATCATTTGCCATTTTACAGAGCGGCTAATTTGCCGAATTAAATTGTCTTTAACTTGATTGACCCTGAGACTAAAAACAAAATCAGTGCTGCAAAAAATAGGAATAGATAAAGGCTCAAAAGCTGTAGTCTCTAAAACTGGCTGAAATTCTTTTGCAGCTGGTTCTACTAAAGGTGTATGAAAAGCAGCACTAACTTCTAAAGGAATGACACGCTCAACTGGGACATTAGATAAAATGGAGGCAACTCCTTGAGAAGTTCCAGAAATAACAGCATATTTGGGATCATCATTGGCAAACCAAACATCTTCGGTTTTTAAAACTTCATCTCGTAGTTTATCTCCCTCAAAACCAATTAAAGTTACCATTGAACCTTGAGGTAACCGAGACATAATTTCTGCTCGCTTTTGGATTAATTGTAAGCCAGTTTCAAAATCATAAGCTCCTGCTGTATACAAAGCAGTATATTCTCCAAAGCTGTAACCAGCAACCACATCAGGGTGATAGCCTGATTTCTTCATTAAATCAGCTAAAACTGTCATAAAAACATAAAGACAAGGTTGAGTGTACTGCGTATTGGATAATTTTTTTGTCTGACTTTGCCAGACATCAGAAATTGACCAACCTAGAATATTCTCAGCTTGTTTTAATCTTAGTTTTCCTAATGGTAATTTTAGCAGATCAATTCCCATACCTAATTTTTGAGAACCCTGTCCAGGGAATACCCAAACGTTTACTTTTTCAGACTTTGGTAGTGTTTTTAGTGAGGTCATATTTCCGTGACTTTTTAAGAATTTTCTTTATCATAGAATCTTCTTAATAATAAGAATAAAACTTTATAAAAACTACCGTTTATTTATGGATATTCTTAATTGTAATCTCTATGATAACCTAAGTGATTTCCCTGATTTTTCACTTAAGTATATGTGAAATTTTATAAGTAATTACTAAAAAAAATGTACAAAGTTTGTTACTTGACTTTTTTATCCCTTTTTGTTGGTCTGATGCTCGGTTTATACGTGGGTTGAATACCTTTTTTGTTTGATGTTTGCTCTCAAGTTGATATAATCGGGCTATTCCGTAAAAATAACTAGATAAGCAAATAAGATTTAAAATAAATTATTATTTTATCCTAATTAAAGTCTTAATGAGGTAAGTATAGATTTTTCTCAAGGATAACCATAGCATAAAACGCAATATGTTAAAGAAATAATAAAAGAACAGCAGATAAATTGACAAAATAAGAGGTGGAGGTAGCATTTAAGCGTTTATTGAATTAATCACAAGTATAAAACGTAATTTAACAAATTATGCTTGGTTTCATCTGTAAAAAATTCATTCATTATGAACAAAACAGCCTTAATTTCTCTTACGGTTATCGGTTTATCTTCTTCTTTGCATCTTCTTGATGCTAAAAGTTCTCAGGCAGCAACGGTTTTTCCTCCATCTTATTAATTTAATATTAGGTGTGAGGAAGGTTTAACCCCTTCCTTTTTTGATCTCCGTAGGGGTTTAACAGTGTTAAACCCTCAAACATAATTGCTTACAACCAATCACAAGTCACATCTCCTGGTTTTTCTTTCTCTATTATTTTTAGAGATTCATCATACCAGAAGATAACTTTTCACTCACCCATGTATTCAAGCTTTTTCCTTCTTGTTTAGCTTTAATATAAATTTGTTTATGTAACTCAGGGTCAATTCTGACCACAAAACGACCTGAAAACGGTTTTTCTGGTTCTTCTCCCCGTTGAGCGCAAAACTCTAAATAATCTTCCACTGATTCAATGAAAGCTTGTTTTAATTCAGAGACGCTTTGACCTTGAAATGTTATTACATCCCGAATATTAATTACTTCCCCATGAAAGATTCCTTGTTCATCATCTAACGAAACCAGTGCCTCATACCCTTTATATTTCATCGGCTCTTACTCCTGCTTCAGTTAAAAATCGTCTCATTGATGCCACTGCGCCCTTATCCGTTTGAGGTTGGGGGTGGGGACGGTGAAACACCGCTCTAACTCCATTAAGAGCCACCCTAACTCTCGATCCTCTCCCTTCTGATATTTCTGCTCCCAAGGCTAATAACAGGGACTCAATATCTTTCCAAGAGATGTCTGAGCGCACTGGTTGCTCAAATAGCTTCACCAATGTTTTTTGTTGTTTTTTATTTAGTGCCATTGCTCAAATAGTATCACTAATCGATACTATTTGAGCAACTTGGGGTAGTTTACACACATATTTCGTCTAAAATATAAATTACTTATTTTCTCGTCGATACCAAGCACGAACTAATTTTATTTCTCCATAACTATAATCATCTCCTAAATGATTTTTTAAAGGGTTTAACGCACCATCTCCAATGGTTTGAATACATTTAATAATCAGGGCTTTTTTATGTTCCGAAACAAAGCTATCAACATCAATAGGTTGATTCATTTCTATTAAGTCAGCAATATGTCCATAAATAGTAGTTTGTTTTAAGTTTCTTCTCTCGGCAATTTCTGGAACACTCAACCCTTGTTGATACAACTGTAAGGTTGCCATATTGGTATTAGTAGGTAAGGGAGTGGGTAAACTTTGCTGTTGACAAAATTCCCTAATTACCGAAACAAAACTATCTCCATATTGTTGCGCTTTATAAGCAGTTACTCCAGAAATATTTTTAAATGCTTCTATGGTTTGAGGTTTAATTTGTGCCATTAATCTTAAACTAGAATCTGCAAAAATAACGTAGGGTGCAATACGATTTTGATCGGCTAAATGTTTGCGTAACTGTCTTAACTTATCCAACAATAAATCACTTTCTGCTTTTCTGGGATTATAATCATTTAATTCTTTTGAACTTAAAGACTCTGTTACAGCAATTTCTACTTTTCGCTCATTTCTAAAGATTTCCCAACTATATTTGTTCAATTTTAAAACAGAAAATCCATCGCTGGTTTCATTAACGAAACCTTGATGTATTAATGAGCGTCCTAACATCTTCCATTCTTCTGTACTTCTTTCTTTACCTATACCATAGGTTGATAACAAATGGTGTCCATATTTTTCAATTTTCTTCTTTCTAGATCCTCTTAATACATCGATAATATGAGTCATGCCAAATCTTTCTTGGCAACGGGCAACACAGGATAAAAACTTTTGTGCTTCAATAGTCCAATCTTCAATAGGTTTAGGATTTTTACAATTATCACAGTTCTCACAATTACCGTTATGTTGTTGTCCAAAATACCTTAAAATAATCGTCCTTCTACATTCATTTGCTTCTGCATAATCTACTACTTTACGTAACTGTTGACGAGCAATTTTTTGTTCTTTTGGGCTACTTTTTTGGTCGATTAAATAGTCAATTTTTTTCAGATCACCAAAGCTTAAAAACAAAGCACAATTTGCAGGTTCTCCATCCCTTCCTGCGCGGCCAGATTCTTGATAATAACTTTCTAAATTTCTAGGCAAATCGTAATGAACAACAAAGCGAACATCGGGTTTATTAATTCCCATGCCAAAGGCAACAGTTGCCACAATAATTCTCACATCATCCCGAATAAAACGGGTTTGATTAGTAGCTCTCTCATCATCATACATTCCAGCATGATAGGGTAAAGCCTCAATTCCATCCTGTTGTAGTCTAAACGCAACTGTTTCAACATTTTTCCGACTTAAACAATAAACAATTCCTGAACCTTCTTGACTGCGAATATAATTTAATAGTTGAGCATAACTTCTTCTTGATTTTTGCTGCACTTCGTAGTATAAGTTAGGGCGATCAAAACTAGCCAGATGCACCGAGGGTTTTTCTAATCCTAATTGTTCAATTATATCCTCTCTAACCCGTTTAGTTGCTGTTGCAGTTAAAGCGACTACGGGAACAGTTGGATAGCGAAATCTTAATTGTTTTAATTGCCGATATTCTGGTCTAAAATCATGACCCCAAGCAGAGACACAATGAGCTTCATCGATGGCAAAACTAGATAAACCGATTTTTTGGTTTAAAAAATCTAAAAAGTTCAAAAAACTGTCATTTAACAATCGTTCTGGTGCCACATATAACAGCTTTATCTTACCGTTTAAGATAGAATTTTCTCTTGACTTTAACTGCTCCCGACTTAAGGTACTATTTAAAAAAGTTGCTCCGATACCATTATCTAGTAAAGAATCAACTTGATCCTGCATTAAAGCAATGAGAGGTGATACCACTATACATAACCCAGGTTTGAGTAATGCGGGAAGTTGAAAACATAAAGACTTTCCGCCTCCTGTGGGCATAATAACCAATAAATCTTTATTATTTAAAGCTTCAGTAATAATCTGTTTTTGACCAGGACGAAATTGATCGTAACCAAAGTGATCTTTGAGGGCATTTTCTAATGAATTAAACTGAGATACCATAATCAAAAAGGCTATTTTTTAGGATTTCATGACTTTAGAAACATAATCTTATCTTAAAGTCTAGCAAAAAATAGTGAACAAAGCCCAAAAAGTCGAATAGAGAAATCTTCAAGGGTAAAATACCGTTTATTTACTGCTTTATTGCCGAAAAATATGCCTATTATCAAATAAACAAGATAAGGATGATAACTAGAGGAAAAAAGTAATCCAGAATACAGACAAATATCGATAAATAGATAAGAAAAATGCTATAATTGAAGCTCATGGACAACACAACGTAGGTGAATTAACATGGCACAAGCACCTGTATCTCCAGTGGTGCTGGTAATATTAGACGGCTGGGGTTATCGTCCTACAGAAGAGGATAACGCAGTTGTAATGGCAAACACTCCGGTAATGGATTGTTTGTGGACAACCTATCCCAGAACCCTAATTAAAACATCGGGTAAAGAAGTTGGCTTACCTCAAGGTCAAATGGGTAACTCAGAGGTAGGACATCTAAACCTTGGTGCCGGGCGCATTGTTCCCCAAGAGTTAGTAAGAATATCCGATGCAGTGGAAGAGGGTGCAATCTACGAAAATAAAGCCCTAGTTAGCTTGTGTGAAGAAGTAGCTTCTCGCAAGGGGAAACTGCACTTGATCGGTTTATGTTCTGAAGGTGGGGTTCATTCCCATTTAGACCACTTATTCGGACTTCTCAACCTGGCGCAAAAGCAAAATCTCCAGGATGTCTGCGTTCATGCTATCACCGATGGCAGAGATACCAACACAACGGATGGGGTAAAAGCGATCGCCAGAATTGAGGATCACATCGAAAAACTGGGGATCGGGCGCATTGCCACCGTCAGTGGGCGTTATTATGCCATGGATCGTGATCGCCGTTGGGATCGGGTTAAACTGGCCTACGATGTAATTACCCAAGATGGGGATGGGGATGGACGTTCCGCCCTTGAACTACTAAAAGATTTTTATTCTCAAGATAAAACCGATGAGTTTATTCCCCCCACTCGTATCGCTCCAGGAGCTATAGAAGCAGGGGATGGGGTCATTTTCTTCAATTTTAGACCTGATCGCGCCAGACAGCTTTGTTCTGCCCTGACTGTGCCTAATTTTGACGGCTTTGAACGGGAGTTAATCACTCCTCTGAGTTTTGTCACCTTTACCCAATACGATCCTAAACTACCTGTTAAAGTAGCCTTTGAACCCCAAAACCTCAACAATATTTTAGGGGAAGTTGTGGCCCGTGAAGGGTTAAAACAGTTTCGTGTGGCAGAAACAGAAAAGTATCCCCACGTCACCTATTTCTTTAATGGGGGTTTAGAAGAACCCTTGGAAGGGGAAGATCGGGAGTTGATTCAAAGTCCTATGGTAGCGACTTATGATCTGTCTCCAGCTATGTCTGCCGAAGCGGTGACAAAAGCTGCTTGTAATGCAGTAGACAAAGCCGTTTATTCCTTGGTTGTGATTAACTATGCTAACCCCGATATGGTGGGTCATACTGGGAATACTGAGGCGGCCATCGAGGCGATCGAAACCGTGGATAATTGTTTAGGGAAGTTACTCTCTAGTGTGAGTAAACTGGGGGGAACGGTTATCATTACGGCGGATCACGGTAACGCCGAAACCATGAAAGACGAAAATGGCAACCCTTGGACTGCACATACCACCAACCCGGTTCCCTTAATTTTTGTAGAAGGGGAACAACGAAAAATTCCCGGCCACGGTGGTTTAGTGGAACTCAGAGATGACGGCAAACTGGCTGATATTGCCCCCACTATCCTGCAAATTTTACAGCTGGATAAACCCTCAGAAATGACGGGGGAATCGCTGATTAAACCAGCAGAAATAGAAATTCGAGCCAATCGTACACCTGTTCGCATCGGTCGTTAGGGTAAGATGAGAAAACATAAACAATTCTTAAAGAAACGATGACACTACCACAACTGATTCAAATTATTTGGACCATCTCCGGGGTTTTATTGGTGGTTCTCATCCTCTTACACAGTCCCAAAGGAGACGGTTTAGGGGGTATTGGAGGACAAGCACAGTTATTTACTTCTGCTAAAAGTGCGGAGAAAACCTTAAATCAAGTGACTTGGGGTCTTAGTATCACTTTTATTTCCTTAACTATCATTTTAAGCGCAGGGTGGTTAACCCCTCAAGGGTAACGACCTGAGTTCGGAGTTCGGAGTTCGGAGTTCGGAGTTGAGTCTTTTTTTACGAGATAATAGGCGTTTGAGACTCCTAATTTTGAAAGTTGTCTATAAATTTTCTTATCCCGAACTCAGGTTAACAACGAGGTCAGAAGTTAACCCACCCCTAACCCCTCCCAGGAGGGGAACAGATAGTAGGGTGGGTTAGGTGTAGACTTAATTTTGAGAAAAACATCATAATGATGAATATATCTAAACTCAAATGGATTAAAAATGTTAAACATCAAGATAACCATCAATACTGGGCTTATCTACCGGAAACTATGCAAATTGTAGAAGCTAAAATTTTCTGTTTAAATTGGCGAGATATTAAACAAAAAAGCAATGCTCAAAAACCAAGTAAGGGCGATTTGATGATTCTGCTTCAAAGGGCAAAAGTGACTCATATTGTTGAGTTTTTAGATGATGAAGTTTATGATAATAGTCTAGATGAATGGAGTATATATAGGGTTTGCTGAAAAAGTTTCTCCAAAATTTATGCCACTTTTGACCAAGAATTTTCTGACAAATCAATAAGTTTTAGTACATAAAAATTGTTTAAAGTATAATCAAAATTAATGAAAGGCGGTTTGATGAGTTCCCCTGTTCTATTATTAGTAAATAAGGACAAAAAAAGCGACAAAAACTGCCTCAGAAGTTTAGAAAGATTGACAACTAAAAATGTAATAGCAATAGATGTAATGGAGGTTTCAGGGAGTTTTGTCATCACGAGATTTAGGCTAAATCTTCGTTTAGCTTGTCCAAACTTTCCCTCAATAGCATTACGGAAGCATTCATCGGAGTGGGCTTGTTTCTTTTCTTCTTCACTGACATTTTTCGGAGGTCTTCCTAACTTCGGACCACTGATTCTTATCCCTCTTTCCTTACACCAATTTCTGTTTTCCCTAGTTCGATAAATTTTATCTACATGGACGGATTCGGGATAATAGCCAAACGTTTCTTTATACTTTTCTACTTGTTCTTTTAAATGACAAGATTCATTGAAGTTTTCCCAACTTATTTTGTCTAGAAACACATAGTTATCTACACAGCTTACTGAGAGTTTAGCTCCAAACTCTATTGGTTTTCCTGCTTTTCCCCTCACTATTGGACGAATATGCCGTTGAGTTAAACTTACAATTCTTTGAGGAACACTCTGGGTCTTATTCTCCCACATTGACTGTTGTTGTTCATAAACTTTTTTGATAGTCTCTAGACAATTTTTCTGTCTTTTACTCAGATTTTCCAGGGAAGCCCCAGCTTGAATTAAGTCTTCTATATTTCCTAAATTTTTCTTAAGGTATTTTAACTGTTTCCCGATAGCTTTTCTTCTTTCTTGATAAGATACTTTTCGTTTTTTAGCTACTTTTAAGTATTCCTTTCTAGCAATTATTCTAGAAGTTCTCGGCTTTTTTCTCAATTTTACTCTTAATGGTTTATAAAGATTATCTATTATTCTTTCTGTCTCAATTCTGGCTTGATTTAATATGCCTAAATCCGTTGGGTATTTGATGTCTGCTGGCGCACAAGTCGCATCTAAAATTAGTTTACCTTTATTTTTTATTTTTTCTCCTTTTTCTTGGAGACAATCCTTTTTTTTTACTTCTTTATCACTCTTGTCTATTTCTCTTTTTACTATTTTTTTATTGATTTTGTTTATCAATTCTCCATCAATTCTTTTCCTAAAATGAACTAGCATTGAAGATTCCAGTGGTGGCTCTTGTTGATAACAATTTAAACCTATAAAGTATTGTAGATAGGGATTTTCTCTAATCTGTTCTATAGTTTCTCTATCACTTGTTCCTAATTTTTCCTTAATAATTAATGTCCCTAATGCCATTCTAAATAGTTTGGCTGGCGCACCTTTTTCTGCTGAAAAAAGTTTAGCATATTCTTCCTCAAAATCATCCCAAGGTATCAACTCTGCCATGATTACCCAACGATTATTGGGGGACAATTTGCCCTCGAAAGGTAATTCAAATTTTTCTGGGGGCGGTAAAGGTTGCTCCTGTTTTCAATACATTTGTTCTTGACCAACAACTGGGAGGTGTTTCTACCAATTATAGCGGTTTGTAGCCGACAAAGCTGATCTTTTTTGCGATCGCGAATATGGGTGTAACCTTTTAAAGAATAGGGTTTTGCTTTTATTCAGCAAACCCTATATAGAGTCGTAAAAGCTGTTTGGATGCCATCAAAAGGCATTATGTGGGATGATGATCGTCTTCATCAAAAAGAGTTTTTTGGTTTAGATTACATTGTTTGAGATGGTCACGCTCATAGTTTAGCTGATAATAATAAAATGCCTCAGTTTCACGAATACTGGAATCAGTACGGTGGTTTATCTGGATTTCAAAACCATGTTCTTGAAAAAATTACAAAAATTTAAAAAGAACACACTGTTAAACTCCTTCATCAAAATTAACTCGTTTATATAACTCCTCTAAACTAATTTCAAACTCAACGGAATCTAAAGATAATTTACTTTCTTTTGTTTCGTACTCTGTTAATATCCATTGATGCTCAGATGTTTTCACAAAATGTTCAACTAATAGACTATATTGATCGATTAAAATATATTCTTTAAACTCAGGAATAGACCGATAAAAACGAAATTTATCCCCTCGATCCCTTGCTTGAGTTGACTTGGATAAAACTTCCACAATAATAGTAGGATTAGTAATAGTGGTGGTTCCTGGAGTTTGATAAATGGGTTGTTCTTTAACTACCATAATATCGGGATAAGTGTACTCACGATAATCAGGAATCCATAAACGAACATCTCCTGCAAATACTTCTGCATTTTGTTCCCTTAAAGCAAAGTTTAAATAAGTACAAAATTCAAGAACAAGACGATTATGATTAGTAGTTCCTCCAGTCATTAGAACAATATCTCCCTGACGATATTCGTGTTTTTCTGCTGATTTTTCTTCTAATTGTAAATATTCTTCTGGTGTATAAATTTTTTTTTCTGATGCGATAGTCATGATATTTTCCCTCAACTTTTTAAATACGCATAATTCTAGTTTAACAATTTAAGATTAACTAAGGTGGGCAATGCCCACCCAAGTAATTAACTAGCAGAAACTTTCAATGTTTTTAAGTCAGTTAACTCGCCTTCCAAACTTACCCCACGACCATTTGCGGCGAGATGACGGACAATTTTATAAACAGATTCTACCTCATCAGGAGAACCAGCTTTTTCTGCTAAAGTTGCCATATCTAAGACTTCAGAAGTTTCTTTTATCACCGTTTGTACTTTAGTTTGTAAGTCCAAAATAGAGGCGGCCATTTTCTTACCTGCTTCTACTCCAGGTTGATGATAAGCATTAATATTAACCAGGGAAGCATAGAAACTAACCGTCCTTTCATACAAAGCTATTAAAGCCCCAACAATACGAGGATTAACTTGAGGAATAGTAATAGTAATCGAGTCACGATTATTCTCAAATAAAGCTTGTCTGGTTCCTTGTAAAAACCCCGATAAAAAGTCCCCAGAAGTCACTCCAGGTTCGATTTCAAAAAGGGTATCTCTGCCATCTTCTAAGACTTCGATAAAGGTTGCAAAAAAGTTAGGAACACCCTCCCTTAGTTGCTGTACATAAGCGTGTTGATCCGTCGAGCCTTTGTTACCATAAACAGCAATCCCTTGATAAACAGTATTGCCATCGAGATCCTTTTCCTTACCCAAAGATTCCATGACTAACTGTTGTAAATAACGACTAAACAACAGTAAACTATCTTTATAAGGAAGAACTACCATATCCTTTTCTCCCTTACCATTGCCAGAATGATACCAAGCTAAAGCCAATAAAGCAGCAGGGTTGGTTTTGAGATCCTTAACCCGTGTCGCTTCATCCATTTCCTTGGCCCCAACCAACATTTCATCAATATTGATCCCTTGTAGGGCAGCAGGTAATAAACCCACGGCAGATAGTTCAGAAGTTCTGCCCCCAACCCAGTCTTGCATAGGAAACCTTGCCAACCATTTATCATCCACTGCTACTTTGTCCATTTTACTGCCCGGCATGGTAACAGCAACCGCGTTGGGTTCAAAAGCTAACCCCTTGCTTTCATAGGCGTTTTTAACTTCCAACATCCCGTTACGAGTTTCTGGGGTTCCTCCCGACTTACTGGTGATGAGGACTAGGGTATTTTTGAGGTGATCACCAATTTGCTCGATAACCCGATCAATACCAGCCGGATCATTATTATCAATAAAATGAATGACCATGGGAGGATCAACATCCGATAATGCTTCGGCCACAAATTGAGGACCTAAAGCCGATCCCCCAATACCTACGGAAAGAACATGAGTAAACTTGTCTGCTGTGGGGGGTTTAATGGTTCCTGCGTGGACTTTTTGCACAAATTCGCCAATATTAGCCAAAGGTTCGGTTATTTCCTTTCTCACATCATCATTGGGGGCTAATTCTGGGGCCCGTAACCAATAATGTCCCACCATGCGGCCTTCATCCGGGTTGGCGATCGCCCCACTTTCTAGGGTTTCCATATCTGCAAAGGCTTTCTCAAATTTTGGGGTTAGTTGTGTTACCAAGCCATGATCGAAGCGCATTCGGCTAACATCAACATAAACCCCTAATCCTTCATGATAATAAAGCCAATCTTGGTAACGTTGCCACAGTTGTTGTTTATCCATAGGAATTATTGCACGAGTTTTTAACACAGGGGGAATTTTTTGACACTCCCTCAATCGATCATAGATATATTTGCTAGGAAGATAGGCTTAAGATTTCGTTATTTTTTTGGGTAATGATGACAATTTTTGCTTCTTTTTTCTCTTAGTTAGTTGTTTGATTTTTTTCTCAAAATTTATCTTAGTACCTCACAATGACAACTATCCATTATCCATTATCCATTCCTCAGAATGACAATTTCTAAGTTATATTCTCTACCATAATAATCATCAATAAGCAATATTTATAATATTTTCTTAATTATTGTCAGGATAGCTGATTGCGTACCATAGCCTTGAAAAAAAAGATAGATCCTTGTAAAGTTTATTAAAAATACGTTACATTTAAGGTTTAATATTTGCGTCAGTCCATTTTAAATGAATTTATTACATTCAACAAAACCCATTTTAAGACGAAAGCAGAGGGATATCTATTGCCAAGAATATCAATCTTTAGTGAGTCTTTATCTCAAAATTGCTGGTAAAACACTTTATTCTGGTTTATATAGCTGTTTAGATCAGGTTTTCATCATTTGGGGACTTATTGTGGCGGCTATATTTGTGACTGCGCAATTTTTACCCATTAGCTGGACAACTCAGGCCATCGTTTGGTCAATTTTAACCCTTGCCGGAACCTTGTCTATGATGATCCTCACCCATTTTTGGGTAAAGCAACAACAGCTTAATTGGATCTTGTACCTTTGGGTGATGTTGATGGTTAGTGGTGTTATCTTAACAGACTGTAGTATTTTTTTGGGTTGGGGTTGGTTATTGATCCATCTATCCCATCTTTGGTTAGGGTTATGTAGTCTCGGGTACATTATCACGGCCTTGGGGTTAAGTTCCCGTGCTTTATTATTGGTAGGGTTAGGACATTTATTGGGTATTTTTAGTTTACCTTATGTCATGGGTTGGGAATTTTTAGCCACAGCCGGGATCATGGTGGTGAGTTTACTGGTATTAGCAGAGACACAATGGGATCATTCCTAATAAATTTATAAAATTTTAAGGTTTCTTTGGGGCTATAAGTCCCTTGATAAGTTAGAGTCAAAAATAACCAAGCTCTAGCGTAATAAAAAATGTTAAAACATGATGTCGTTATTGTGGGCGGTGGTTTAGCGGGATCTCGCGCTGCCCTAGAAATTAAACGCCTCAACCCTAGTATTGATGTAGCTGTTGTTGCCAAAACCCACCCCATCAGATCGCACTCAGTTGCTGCCCAAGGAGGGATCGCTGCCAGTCTAAAAAATGTTGATCCTGAAGACAGTTGGCAGTCTCATGCCTTTGATACCGTTAAAGGATCGGACTATTTAGCGGATCAAGACGCAGTAGCTTTACTAACCCAACAGGCCCCCGATGTGATCATCGATCTCGAACATTTAGGGGTATTATTCTCCCGTTTAGACAATGGGAAAATTGCTCAACGGGCCTTTGGTGGCCATACCCATAACCGTACCTGTTACGCCGCCGATAAAACGGGCCACGCTATCCTTCATGAGTTAGTCAATAACCTACGACTCAACGGAGTGAAAATTTATGATGAATGGTATGTGATGAAGTTGATCTTTGAAGATGAAGAAGCCAAAGGCATAGTCATCTATCATATCGAAGATGGAACCTTGGAAATCATTCACAGTAAGGTGGTGATGTTTGCAACAGGAGGTTATGGCAGGGTATTTAATACCACCTCCAATGATTATGCTTCCACTGGGGACGGTTTAGCCATGTCTGCGATCGCTGGGGTTCCCCTAGAAGACATGGAGTTTGTCCAGTTTCACCCCACTGGTTTATATCCCGTTGGTGTTTTAATTTCCGAAGCAGTTAGAGGGGAAGGGGCCTACCTTATCAATAGCGAAGGAAGGCGGTTTATGGAAGATTATGCCCCTTCACGCATGGAACTCGCCCCCCGTGATATTACCTCTCGCGCTATTACCCTGGAAATACGTGCTGGAAGGGGTGTACATCCTGATGGTAGCCCAGGGGGTCCCTTTATCTATTTGGATCTGCGACACATGGGGAAAGAAAAGATCATGAGTCGGGTTCCCTTTTGTTGGGAAGAAGCACACCGTTTAGTGGGAGTAGATGCGGTTTATGAACCCATGCCTGTGCGTCCCACTGCCCATTATTGTATGGGTGGTATTCCAGTTAATACTCAAGGTAGAGTCAGGTTAAGCGGAGATCGCCTCACAGAAGGGTTTTTTGCTGCGGGAGAATGTGCTTGTGTTTCCGTACACGGGGCCAACCGTTTGGGCAGTAACTCTTTATTAGAATGTGTGGTTTATGGCAAAATTACAGGGGAAAATATCGCCTATTATGTAAAAGATCGTAAGTTTTCTGATTTGGATGAGGAAGCTTATTTACAGGAAGCAAGACAGCGTATTTCTGGCCTGTTAAATAAAGGCGGAAGTATTCGTATTGGGGCATTACGTCAACAGTTTCAAGACTCTATGGCGGAACATTGTGGGGTATTCCGTACTGAAGAATTAATGCAGGAAGGAATTGAGAAAATTCAACAATTTAAAGCTCGATACGACAACATTTATCTCGATGATAAAGAAAGTTGTTGGAATACAGAGTTAATTGAAGCCATGGAATTACGCAGTATTATGGTAGTAGGGGAAATGATTTTAACCTCTGCTTTAAACCGTAAAGAAAGTCGTGGGGCCCATTCACGGGAAGATTATACAAAACGGGATGATCCCAACTTCTTGAAGCATACTTTGGCTTATTATTCCCCTGCTGGTTTGGACATTCAATATATGGATGTGGTGCTTGATATGTTTGAACCTAAAGAACGAAAATATTAATCCTTGTCAGGTGGGTAGTGCATCGGCCTACGGTGAAATTTTTAGTTAGTAAGGTGGGCAGTGCCCACCTTATTTCTAACCTTGTGTCAACATGAACAATTATTTTTATTACAATAAATGTAGAAGAGGCATACTCTCACATAATTCGATCTAGTTGGAGATAATCAGATGAAATATAAATTAGATCACGAAGCAAAAACGTTTGGAGATTGGGCTTATTTAGCGGTTGCTAAACATTATAAAAAATTCCTATCCCATGAATTAGCTGTGCTAGAAGATAAAGATCCCGAAGAATTACATCAAATGCGTGTGGGTATGCGACGCTTAAGAAGTGCTATTAATGGCTTTACTGCTGCTTTAAATTTGCCTGAAAATGGACAGGGTAAAAAAGTCGGTAAAATTGCTAAATCATTGGGGAATTTACGAGATTTAGATGTTTTAGAAGACACCTTAAAAAATAAATATTATCCTCATTTACCCAACAAAGAACAAAAACGGTTAAAAGAAGTATTATATAGTTTAGAAAAAAACAGAAAAAAAGCCTTTAAAAAAGTAAGAGAAACGTTAAACAGTCAAAACTATTTTGATTTAAAACAAGCTTTTGCTCATTGGTTAAAACATCCCAAATATCATGATATTGCTCAAGTTTCTATTGAGACAATTTTAGCGGATATTCTCTTACCAGAAGTGAGTCAATTAATGTTACATCCTGGATGGTTAATAGGTTTTGACTTTGCATCACAGACGAATAATTTATCTAAAAAAGCAGTAGAATCTTTATTAGATAACGACGAATTGATTTTACACGATTTACGTAAAGTAGGGAAGCGAACCCGTTATAATATGGAATTGTTTACTCAGTTTTATGATCACATATATCAAACCTATGTCACAGATGTTAAAGGTATACAAAGTATTTTGGGGGATATTCAAGATAGCTTTGTTTTAGCTGAGTTTCTTAACGAGATTTGTGATGATAATATTCTCAGTAATCTGCCAACTTTTTGCGAAACTTTACAAGATAGTCGTTATCAAAAGTGGCAAGAATGGGAAAATTTACAGCAAAAATTTCTCAATCATCAAACTCGGAAAAACTTGTATCTTACTATTTTAGAACCTTGCTTTAGTAACTCTCAGAAGGTTGTAGAGGAAATAGTAGCTACAAATATACCGTAACACAAGCAAGATAATTGTTACAGCCTAGAAGGCTATGTTACTAAATAACAACAAAAGTTTACCAATTTGTAACGAAAATAAAATAATTATCAAATAATATTTTCTCGTTTTCTAATAGCTTTAAAATCGGGTTACAATATTTATTAGGGGAATATTTCCCTAATATTTTTGTGATTAATTAATAGAGTGTGGCATGAGGAGATAGAAATCATACTGTTAGGAATGCCATGAAAGTTATCCCCTCGATTTTGATTACTGTTAGTGTTATTTTGGTTGCACCTAACGCTGTTGCTCAAGTTCTTCGTTCTTCTGATTTTAACACATTAGCAAACACATCCAGCGAAGATTTAGGAGGAGTTCAACCCAGAACTATAGAAGATTGGGATTGGGGAGTGGGGGGGCCATTTCCTACACCTCAAACCTCTACTCCTTTAGATTCTAGCACTTTGGACTTAGATTTGTACGAAACTAGAGTTAGAAGACTCAATGAAACTTATGAAGATTTGAATTATCAGGTAGGGGACTATTTTCGTCCTACCCATCGTTTTCCTGTGGTTGATTTTTAACCTTACCATTCCCCTCCAGGGAGGGGCGGGAGTGGGTTGGTTTAGGGGTAGGTTAGACTAATATATTTAGATCATCCCTCCTAACCCACTATTTTCGTTTTTTGGCGTATTAAATTAAGCTAATAAAGCCTACTTGAGTAAAGGTATTAACGTTGTAGGGGTCAACGGCCGTTGACCCCTACAGGACTGTGTAGCTTAACTTTAGGAAACTGATCTAAAAATATCTAAGATAGAAGATTCTGCATATCTTGTTCTCGATATTGCACTCTTTCAATTAATAGTTTAACAATGAATTTGTGGAACGCTGATGCTAGTTTAGGTTCCTCTCTTTCCATGCGTTTAAAAGCATGACTGGAAAAGAAATAGACAGAACTATGTTCATCAGCGATGACAGAAGCAGAGTGATTAGACTGACTATAAAACCCCATTTCCCCGATAATGGTTTCACTTTTATAAGTTCGTAAACATTTAGTTTTATCCGGTGCTATTTCTTTGATAACACTGAGTTGTCCTGATCCTAAAAAATACATCCCTAAATTTAATTGTCCTTGACTAAATAAAAATTCTCCTGGTAAGAGTTTAAACGGTTTAAGATAACTGATAAGTTTAGGAATGTCCACAGAAGGAGGAAAATAGTTACTTAACTGTGTTTCCAATAATTGACAGGTTTTATGAATCGGATAATATTCCTCAAGCAGTTTTTCTTCACACCAAGCTAAACCAATATTTTTTTCTTCAACAAGATGAATAAAATCGTCTTGTAAACCTACTTGTTTGTCCAACTTTTCTTGATCTTTTATAGTCAAGCTAGTAAGTATAAAATTAACAGAATAACTTTTAAGTAGTTGCTTAATTTTAATAAAGTTAATTAAAGCAGAGGAATCTAGACCATTAACCATATGAAAATCCAATAATACAAATTTAATAGAAGGTTGTTCTCCGTCATATAGACGGTTACGGATAGTATTGAATAATTGATTAGCAGTGCCGAAAAATAACCAACCCTGTAGTTCTAAAATATAAAGACTTTCGCCATGCTTTTTAATTATTTTTGTTTCTAAAGATGAACGTTGTACATGGGAAGAAGAGTGAAATAAAGAAGAACTATTTTTGATAATACTGAGACGACTAGATTTAATAACAAAAAGAATCATAGCTACAACAAAGCCAACAATAATACCTTGTAATAATCCCCAAAAACCGATAGAGACTACAATCAATAAAACTAAAAAATAATCACTTTTGGATAAATTCCACCAACCATCATAAAGCCATTCTACCAAAAAATTTAAGCCTAAAAATAAAGTTAATCCTCCGATTAAAACTTCTGGTAATAAGGATAATATCGACATTCCTCCAAACAAAGCTAAGGCACAAAAGCCACTCAAGAACCAACCCACAACACGACTAGAAGCCCCTAGACGATGATTAAGAACCGAACGACTTAATGATACATAACTGGTTAACCCCCCTCCCATTAAGCCCGATAAAATATTAGCAATTCCTGTTATTTTTAATTCATGATTTAGGGCAATATCCTTTTGTAATGCTATCTCAATTCCACTAATATTTAAAAGGAGTCCTATCACCCCTAAAAGAATAATAGAAAACATTTTTGGAAGATAATTAAACACTAAAGATAAATCAGCATTTTTCAAGGTATCAACCGTTAATGCTGGGAAGGAAGTATTTTGTTGTATAGGTTCCATTAATAATCCCATTCCTCTTGCTTCATCCAGAGATATCCCTGTTATTCCTAAGAATAAATAGAAAGAAAATACTGTTAAAAACATAATACCAGGTAAGACTAAACAATGTCTGAAAAAACGCAGGGTTATTAATAACAAAAAGCCAAATATAAACTCAGGCAGCCACTGGGATAAAATCTCCCAGGAAAATAATTGACTAACATTATTTAAACTAATTTCAATTCCTGCATAATTTTTGATAATACCCGACACTAATAACCAACCTGTCCCTGTTAAAAATCCCCCAATAACAGGATAAGGAACATAGCGAACTAAACTTCCTAAACGAAAAAAAACGAGGGTAAAAAAACAATTCCACTGAGTATTCCAGTGACAATAATTATTACAATAAGGGTTAAGAAAGTTGTTTCTATGTTATCAATAGATGATTGAGCCATAATGGTACTAGCAATAACGCTTAAAATGGCTACAGGCGGTTCTTGAATAGAGGGAATAATTCCAGGTAATGACGTTCTAGAAGCAATAAATAATGCTGTAACAATGTTACTAATTAGAATTAAAGCAATACCGATAGAAATGTAAGGAGATAAAGAACCAGCAAAAATTAAATGGCTACAAGAAACAGCCCAAATAATGGAAAGAGTTGCCCCTATTAAACTAGCAGTAAAACTAGAGAAAAAACGGAGAGGATGAAACTCTTTTTCAATAAAAGTCGAAACTTTTGAAAAGTAAGAAGGATCTAACACAATTTTTAAATATGAAATTTATAAACTTTGGTGGATTATCATAACGTAAATTGTCATTTTGAGCAGACAGTACAAGTAGTGCAAGCATCTTGCTTGCTTTTTGTCTAGCTCTAGCAGGACAAAAATTAGTTAAGATATTAATCAGCAGCATTGAGTTGAAGAGAAACCCGATAAACAGGTTGATTTTTATTCAATGTGGCAATTTCTCGTTCTGTAGCAATGGGAAAAGGATTTTCTGTTAACCAAGTTTCTAGATGTTGTTTTTGGAAACAAGTATTAGCGAGAAAGTTATCGGCCATTTCTTGAGCAACGTCTTTAACATCTGATTGTAAAAAAACTGAACCATCAGAAACTAAATGGGTAGCGATCGCCTTAACTAAAGCAGGTTGTACCACCCTTCTTTTTAGGTGATTGCGTTTGAACCAGGGATCGGGAAATTGAATGGTGACGCAATGTAAAACTTGAGGGGGAAAAGACTCTAATATTTGTTCAATATATAGGTTAATATTACAAAAGAGAAAATGGAGGTTAGATAACTGTAAATGATCCCGTTGTTCATTCGCTTCAATCACCAAAGGTTCTCTAATTTCTATGCCCAAAAAATTCATCTCAGGATATAATGGAGCCATCTTTAATAAAAATTTGCCCCTAGCGCAACCAATATCTAAATGAAGGGGGCGATCGGGACAAGAATAAATCTTATCCCACTCAGGTAAAATCAGAGGTTGACGGTATTTTCTGCTTAAAGGGTTAACGTGCTGACGGACACGGACTCTTGCCAAAATGACACTCTCCTATCTATGCTAATTGACAACTCCACTGCCCTTATGGCGAGTGGATTCTTAAGAGACAAAAATCCTTAAAGGGTTAGCCAAAAACCCCCTAGACACTCGCTCAAAACTGAGTCTGTGCTTACTTTTAACCAAAATATTGGCACTCCCATTAATATCGCTAGAAACCAGATGCTTATCTTTTGTCCGATACAAACCACGTTTAATTCTTTTACCAGAAAACTTCTGTTTACCTGGGTTATCGGCATTGTAAACAGGAATCTCATCTTGGTCGTAAAAACTAGCTTTAGACGAGTAAGACTCTTCTTGCTCCAAGTATTCGATACCATAGCGAGAACACAAAGCTTTAAGCTTCTGTCTCAGTTGCCAAAAAGGAATTTGAACAAAGTTGAGGTAGTGCGGTCTTGGGGTCTCCCCAAGTGGAGCAACTGCCGTCTGATTATTGGAACGTCCGATATTAATCTCGTGTTTGATACCAGGGTTATACCCGACTACAAGCTTGCCAATTTGATAGGTCAAACAATGGTTAATTATTATTCGAGCCGTTTTGTTCAAATAATCTCTCACACGATCATTACGCCATTGATAAAGTCTAGCCTGTTGATTAGTAAAGCTTTTAATACCTTGTCTTGGTGCGCTTTCCTTAGCGGATTGAGAATCCGCAGGGTCGCACCGCTGTTTATCCTTGGCAGATTGAAGTTCAGCATTACGCTTGTTATACCACTGATTAATGCTTTTAAGTCTTTTCCCATCAATCAAAAATTGATGCCCCTCAGTGTCAAAACAAGCAGCCAAATTATCAACCCCCAAATCAATAGCCATCGCTTTGTCAGGAGTAACAGATGTCTCTACTTTTTCATCCTCATAAATGTACTCGATCTCAAACCATCTCGCCGAGTATTTTGGATGTATTCTTACCTCCTTAATATCTTTATCTTTCAGTCTTTCAGGGAGTTGGATCTTAACCTCACCGTACTCCTTATTAAATTGTCGAGACATGGGAATTCTAAACACCCCATCTTTGACTTTGATTCTCGGAATAATCAGAGGGAAATATCCGTCTTTCGGCAAGTATTTCGGAAGTTGTGGTTTTTGGTCATAGCGTCCTATGCTAATAGCCTTAAACAAACCCAAGAAAGACCTCATACTTCTATCCACCACCTTCATAGTCTGTTGCGCGATATCGGTGTTCAGAAGTCGATAGTTCTCGTTAGACTTACAAATATGGTAGTTAGATTCGTAGGTCAGCCGTTCTCTTTCTATAAAGAAATACTGCCTACATTCGTACAAGGCCACATTAAAAAGATTTTTGCTCAAACGACACAATACAGTCAGGGCTTTAAATTCCTGCTGGCTAAGTCGTCTAAGTTGATTCTTTTGAGTGGCGTACATATTTAACAGTATTTCACTTTATATCTAGTATATAGCGAAATACTGTAATTGTCAAGCCGTCCTAAAGGCGGTCGGATGAGGCGGAATTTATTTCCGCATCTCAGGTCGACCAAGAGAGGACTGGGTTTCAGTCCCAATTTTTCGATGATAAATATATGCTTAAGTTGAAGAATTTTTGTGATGAATTTTCGCTTTTCTATTATCAGTGATCCCCATGTAGCGGTTCCCCATACCCTCCCCGATCATACTAAACGTTTTCATCTAGTCGAAGTTAGTATTCTTGCCCTAGAAAAAGTATTAAGTCATCTAGAACAGCTTAACTTAGATTTTCTCCTTTTGCCAGGGGATTTAACCCAAGATGGAGAAGTGGATAATCATGATTGGTTAGGGAAACGATTGCGATCGCTGCCATTCCCTGTGTTTGTGGTTCCGGGTAATCATGATGTTCCTAGTGTGAACCCGACAAAAGCTAAGATTGGTTTGCATCAATTTCCGAGTTATTACGGTCATTGTGGTTACAGCAGTCAACAATTGTATTATACCCAAGAAATTTTACCAGGGGTGAGAATTATTGGTTTAAATTCTAATGAATTTAATGAGGAAGGGAAACAGTTAGGTTGTTTAGATGAGCAACAATTAACTTGGTTAGAAAACTTATTACCCCAGGTGAAAGATCAACTACTTTTAGTGATGATTCATCATAATGTAATCGAGCATTTACCGGATCAAAGTCATCATGAATTAGGTAAAAGATATATGTTAGATAATGCTCCTCTATTACTAAAAATGTTGAATTCCGCTAACTGTAAATTAATTTTTACAGGCCATCTCCATGTACAAGATGTTGCTTATCATCAAGGAATGTATGAAATTACAACGGGATCATTAGTTAGTTATCCCCATCCTTATCGTGTTATTGAAGTCAAACGACCCTTTGACGGTTCATTGAGCCTGAATATAACCTCTCATCGGGTCAAAAGTGTCCCAGGATGGGATAATTTAGAGGAAATTTCTCGTCTATGGTTAGGGGAGCGATCGTTTCCTTTCATGGTCAAATTACTAACAGCATCACCATTAGGAATATCTCTAGAAGAAGCAGAAAAATTGGCTCCATATTTACGATATTTTTGGTCAGATGTTGCCGCAGGGGATGCCATTTTTGATTTTCCTAATTTTCCAGGTGAAATTCGTGATTATTTTCAGAGATTTAGTGCGATCAAGGCTGATGGAACAGTGGCTAAAATTGATAATCAAGCCATCCTTAACTTATAAAAGTAAATTTATTTTATATTTTAAATAAACATAAATAAACATAAATAAACAGAAAGGCTTGCTTCTTTCTGTTTTTAAATATATTTACTTATCCGTGTCATAAGAGACTTTAAATAATCTTTATATTTTAACTAATTACATTTACGTATTCTCGTCAAAAGCTATGGATGAATACGATAAAGTCATGGGCTATATAATAAATTTTCAATAAAGAAAAAGCAGAAAAATACTTGATAATACTGATGCCTTTTTTGATAAAACTGTTAACAATAAAGGAACAGAGAGTAAAAATCTATTGCCAAATTTTAAAGGTAAACCAAGTGAGCCTTCCATCCTAACAAGGGTTAACACAATTTACGAGAGAATTAATTATGAGTGAGCAAATGACAAAATCTAATCAAGATATTTTTTATAATTCAACGGCGGAGAATTCTGGGGCTGGAGAACCCCTGGTTAATCTTGAGAATACTTATGCCTCGTCCTCTATAATGGGGACTGATATCACCTCCGATTTTGTCAAGGTAGATGAATCCTTACAGGGTTTACTAACAGATAGCGGCTCTTATACTGAGGCAACCACAGAAGAAACGAACGTGGGAGATACTATTACTGGCATTAATGAAGCCGAACCATTGATTTTTAGTGATACAGAAACAGGAGTTTTAGATAATAGTGATCCTACTTATCAAGGAAGTTATAGCGATGTCTATCGCCTAGATGGTTTGGGGAATAATGAAGCTATTATATTACACCTAGAAGGGTTTGGCTTTAGTCATTCCTTAGAATTAATTAACGGTGGAACAGGAGAGATAATCAGTCAGTATGATGCTATAGAAAGCGAGGGAACTTCTTTTAATGAAGTGATGTTTAGCACCGAAAACGATATAGAATATCTGGTAAGAATTACTTCCGTCGAGAACCAAATCACAGGAGAATATACCTTAGCAACCACTTCGGGAGAACTTACGGAAACCTTAATTTTTAGTGATACAGAAACAGGAGTTTTAGATAATAGTGATCCTACTTATCAAGGCCGTCCTCAGGATGAATACATTTTGAGGGGTTTTGGGGATCAAGAAACCGTTATTCTTAATTTAGATAGTGCAGTATTTAGCGGTTCCTTGCAATTAGTTAACCGTGAAACAGGAGAAGTGATTCATCAGTCTCAGGTCACAGAAAGCGACGAAAATGCTCCTGTACAACTGGCATTTACCAGCAGCAGTGATCTGGAATATTTGGTGAGGGTAATATCCTTAGAAGAAACAGCCATGGGAAGCTATACTTTAGGAGCAACTTGAGGACAACTCACCCCTGGTGTCAGCGATCAAACCATTCAAGGCAGTATAACGGAGGATGATGAAGTGTACCGCTTCTGGGGTGGAAGGTACTCCGATCGATACGACATCACTAACTTATCTGACTTCCAAACCATCAATATTGAGCTTACTTCCTCTGATTACAATACCATGTTGTTTTTGGTTAATGCTGACACGGGACGTTATATAGTGCCTAATCGAGGTTCTTATAATAGTGAAGACGGCACTTACTCCTCAAATATTACCTACAAGGCCAGAGCAGATGTTAATTACGCTATTGTGGTTAGTTCTTTTTCACGCCTACAAGTAGGAGACTATACCTTAGATGTCAAGACCAATTTCTCTGTTAATGCTGGATTTGATCAAAATGATGACGATTTTCACCCTATCATCAGAAACCGTCTCATGGATAATTATCTCTTATCCGATGTACAGGTGGGAGAAGATGTTGAGATCAACTTAAATAGTGGTTCGTCTAATAATCTTGTTCAGTTGATTAATAAAGATACGGGGGATGTTTTACAAAGTAGTAACCAACCTAATCTTAAGTTTACGGTAGAAGATAATATTAATTAGGATTTGCTGAATAAAAGCAAAACCCTATTCTTTAAAAGGTTACACCCATATTCGCGATCGCAAAAAAGATCAGCTTTGTCGGCTACAAACCGCTATAATTGGTAGAAACACCTCCCAGTTGTTGGTCAAGAACAAATGTATCGAAAAGAGGAGCAACCTTTACCGCCCCCAGAAAAATTTGAATTACCTTTCGAGGGCAAATTGTCCCCCAATAATCGTTGGGTAATCATGGCAGAGTTGATACCTTGGGATGATTTTGAGGAAGAATATGCTAAACTTTTTTCAGCAGAAAAAGGTGCGCCAGCCAAACTATTTAGAATGGCATTAGGGACATTAATTATTAAGGAAAAATTAGGAACAAGTGATAGAGAAACTATAGAACAGATTAGAGAAAATCCCTATCTACAATACTTTATAGGTTTAAATTGTTATCAACAAGAGCCACCACTGGAATCTTCAATGCTAGTTCATTTTAGGAAAAGAATTGATGGAGAATTGATAAACAAAATCAATAAAAAAATAGTAAAAAGAGAAATAGACAAGAGTGATAAAGAAGTAAAAAAAAAGGATTGTCTCCAATAAAAAGGAGAAAAAATAAAAAATAAAGGTAAACTAATTTTAGATGCGACTTGTGCGCCAGCAGACATCAAATACCCAACGGATTTAGGCATATTAAATCAAGCCAGAATTGAGACAGAAAGAATAATAGATAATCTTTATAAACCATTAAGAGTAAAATTGAGAAAAAAGCCGAGAACTTCTAGAATAATTGCTAGAAAGGAATACTTAAAAATAGCTAAAAAACGAAAAGTATCTTATCAAGAAAGAAGAAAAGCTATCGGGAAACAGTTAAAATACCTTAAGAAAAATTTAGGAAATATAGAAGACTTAATTCAAGCTGGGGCTTCCCTGGAAAATCTGAGTAAAAGACAGAAAAATTGTCTAGAGACTATCAAAAAAGTTTATGAACAACAACAGTCAATGTGGGAGAATAATACCCAGAGTGTTCCTCAAAGAATTGTAAGTTTAACTCAACCGCATATTCGTCCAATAGTGAGGGGAAAAGCAGGAAAACCAATAGAGTTTGGAGCTAAACTCTCAGTAAGCTGTGTAGATAACTATGTGTTTCTAGACAAAATAAGTTGGGAAAACTTCAATGAATCTTGTCATTTTAAAGAACAAGTAGAAAAGTATAAAGAAACGTTTGGCTATTATCCCGAATCCGTCCATGTAGATAAAATTTATCGAACTAGGGAAAACAGAAATTGGTGTAAGGAAAGAGGGATAAGAATCAGTGGTCCGAAGTTAGGAAGACCTCCGAAAAATGTCAGTGAAGAAGAAAAGAAACAGTAATTGCTCACCGCAATAAAGAATCTGTCTTGACAACATAAAGGTAAAATCGGGGATTTTTATGTATAGTGGGGGTTATGACCACAAATGCTACCATTGATTCAAAGCTAGTTAGAGCTATCGCCGATGAACAGTTGGCGAACAATGTCTTCATGATTGAGTGGCTAGTCAAGGCACAACAACAGTTATCTCTTCAACAAAGACTGATTGACCAGCAACAACAACAAATCTCTACACAACAGCAAGAAATTGAAAAATTGAAAGAAGAGAGAGATAAGCTAAAAAACCGTAACTCAAAAAACAGTTCAGTCCCCCCATCATCAGACCAACTAAAAAAGCCTTCTGACAAAAAGAAACGCAAAAAAGGATTTAAACGCGGACCAAAATATGACCACCCAGGGAAGGTGATTTCCGAGAAAGCTTTTCCCATAGGGGGTAATCGCTTGGACTAAAGGCTTTCAAGAAATAAAAGGAACAGAGAGTTAGCGGATCTTGGTACACAACTTTAAAATTTCATAATTGGCTTGTCTGAAAAAACAGAAGGAATAGATTAAAATGAAGAGGTAAAAAGATTAGAGAGAGTAAATTAAAGCTAAAACAGACAAATCATCCCTTAACCCCGTCGATGGTCGATGATTTACGTTTAGCAGCCTCAAAAATGACGGGAGCAGAGCGTCGTTCATTTCAAGCTGAAATGTGTCTCAAGTATTGTGGAGGAAGTGCCAGACAAACCGAAATCGTGTTTGGTTGGGGGAGAAAAAATGTTCAACTTGGATTACATGAAAAACGAACTGGGATAGTGTGTTTAGGATTACAATCAGTCAATAGTGGATGTAAAAAATGGGAGGAAAGATACCCAATAGTTGCCCAATCATTGAAAGAAATAGCCGAAGCTCACGCACAACAAAACCCCACATTTAATAACCCCATTGCCTATACAAGATTAACGGCGGCTGAAGCCATTAAACAATTAAGAAATCTAGGATATAATGGAGAGGAGGTTCCTGCTGCTTCGACAATGGCAGATATTTTAAATCGTTTGGGCTATCGATTAAGAAAAGTGGTAAAAGCTAAACCTAAAAAAAAATCTCGGAGACGGACGCTATCTTCGAGAATATAGAGAAAAAAGATAGAAAAAAAGACCCTTCTGTGAAACGTTTAAGTATGGATTGTAAAGCAACTGTGGAAATAGGAGAATATTCACGTGGCGGACAAACCAGAGGTTATAATCAAGCTCAAGATCATGATATGGGAACTAAAGAAAAATACGTTCCTTGTGGGATTGTAGATGAAGAGACAGGGCAACTTTATGTAACTTTTGGAAGTTCTTATAAAACGAGTGATTTCATGGTAGATAACTTGGAGCAATGGTGGACAAGTCTGAGTATAACTGAAAAGCAGCAACTAGAGAACATCCAAATTAAAGTTGATAATGGAGCAGAAAATAGTGGAATAAGAAGGCAATTTTTGAAGAGAATGGTAGAGTTTGCCGACCAAACTAAGAAATCTATTCAATTACTATATTTTCCTCCTTATCACAGTAAATATAATCCCATAGAAAGATGTTGGGGAATTTTAGAGAGGCATTGGAAAGGAACACTTCTGAGAAATGCTCAAACGATGTTAGCTTGGGTAAAAACTATGACATGGAAAGGCTTAAATCCGATAGTTAAGTTAAGTAAAAAAGTTTATCAAAAAGGCATTTCTTTAACGAAAAAAGAGATGAAGGAAATTGAGAAACGTTTAGAACGTAATCCTCACTTACCTAAATGGGATATTTTGATTAGACCCAGTTAGTCTAAAAAGTTAATAAGAGTGTAAAATTAAGTGAATTTCCTTTTTAAAAATAGTCAAAGCTAATTTAAAAGTTAGCGTATTTCTTTCTTTTAGATAGGGAGGTTTTTGTTCGCGGAAAGTATCCGCGAACAACTTTTTATTTTTCCCTTTTCGCTTATTTGAGATGTTCTACAAACAGATTCTGAGAATGGGTGGGAAACTTTTTCTTGGAAATCACCGAAGACCCGTAATGGTTTTGGTCAGCCCGATAAGATAGTCACTGTAGAACTAGAAAACTGTCCTGTTTGTGGGGGTTCAGTGGAACGAGATGAAGTAGTTCCCGAAAAAGTCCAGCAAGTGGCTGAAGTAGTAGACCAACCCATAGAAATCAGGGAATATCGTCGCGGATTCTATAAATGTCCTAGTTGTGGATGGTCAGATTACAGTCCTGTTCCATTGGGAGTTAAAGAAGGATTCCGTTATGGGGCGCGATTAAGTAGCATCGTGGGCTGGCTTGGCTATGGGGGTAATCTTACATGGCGTAAACAGGAACATTTTATAGAGTATGTCTTTGGCATTCCCATTTCTCAAGGGAGCCTTGCCAAAATGCACAAATGGTTTCAAGAAAGTTTAGAACCCTTGACCCAACAGTGGTTAAAGTACATCCAGCAGCCAGGAATCCGATGTGTTGACGAAACCAGTTATTGCATCGATGGCATCAAGTATTGGGTTTGGGTAGCCACATCAAATGAGGTCTGTGTGTTGATGTTGGCTCCCACTAGAAGCTCCGCAGAAGTCGAGAAATTGTTAGGAGCAGATTTTAAGGGCATCCTCACCAGTGACTGCTATAGTGCCTACTTTAGACAAAGTGCGATGGCCAAACAGAAATGTCTGGCACATTTAGAACGAGAGTTAGAGTCCCTTAAAACCAGTCGTTTTCAAGCGAATCGAGAATTTGCTGCCGATGTACAGCAAGTTTTAGCAACCGCCCGTATCCATTATCGTCATTATCATGCTCGAAATTTAACCCTTGAAGACTTAGGCTCCAAAAGAACAGAAGTCGAGAACTCACTGCAAAAGATTTTTAAAGCAACTCCCAAAAAAGGATGGCCTTGTGATGCACAAAGATTGATTAACCGTCTCAAACGTCATTGGGAAGAGTGGTTCACCTTTCTAACTTATCCTGAAGTCAAACCAGATAATAATGATGCTGAGAGAGCTTTACGTCCCATTGTCATTCACCGCAAAGTAAGTGGGGGAGCAAGAAGCGACTGGGGTGCAGAGTTAGTCACCCAAATGTTCAGTTTTTTAGAGACCATGAGATTACAGGGGCAAAATGCCATTGTCCAATTATGCGAATTATTTTCATTAGCTGGTCGGAGTCCCCCAGGATTAGAGATGTAAAAGGCTCCGGAGCCGATGGGGGATAGATTTTTCTTGATCGCCCTATCTCTCTGCACAAAAATACAAAAGGTTAGCTGATAATCTCCGCTAACAAAAAACTATCTTACTATTCTTTTTTTTTCTCATATTGTTGTTTTTATTTGAGGTTTTTAAAAGACTTGATTCTGGGAATGTTAGTCATTAAAATAGCCGTAATAAATTAGCTTAAATTTTACGCTAAATCACAGGGCTTATATTTTTGTTGACTCAACTGATGTTGTTTGTAGTGCTTTTCAATAAGACTTTTTTGTTGCGGTGAGCAGTTACAAGAAACAAGCCCACTCCGATGAATGCTTCCGTAATGCTATTGAGGGAAAGTTTGGACAAGCTAAACGAAGATTTAGCCTAAATCTCGTGATGACAAAACTCCCTGAAACCTCCATTACATCTATTGCTATTACATTTTTAGTTGTCAATCTTTCTAAACTTCTGAGGCAGTTTTTGTCGCTTTTTTTGTCCTTATTTACTAATAATAGAACAGGGGAACTCATCAAACCGCCTTTCATTAATTTTGATTATACTTTAAACAATTTTTATGTACTAAAACTTATTGATTTGTCAGAAAATTCTTGGTCAAAAGTGGCATAAATTTTGGAGAAACTTTTTCAGCAAACCCTACTTATATATTATGAACGCTCAGACTGGGGAAGTGATTGATTCTCTCCGTGCTAGTAGTTCCAATCCCAACCTATCCTATATATTAGATGTAGAACCCGAATTTCTCACAAAATCTGCGATCGCCAAACACAGAAGCCTTACAGGAAGTGGGTTTGAACAGAGCGATCGCAGATTTCCCCAACCAACAGTCTGTTGTCAGATTTTAAGTTAAAATCAACCCGAATTAGACAAAGATGAAAAGATAAATCAATCACTCATTTTTCCAAAAAAATTATTAATAAAATCTCTAATAGTACTAGATTGTTAGAATAAAATATGCTATAATTTAATTATTAAAGCAATTTACCTTAAACTGATTTAATGAGTCCCAGTCATCCCCGAACCCCTCGTCAAGTAATCAACTTTAGTAAACAGAAAGGAAAAGAAATAATCGCTAATTTTGATGGGGGACTAATCACTTCAGATGCGGGGATTGTCTGGATAGCTGAGTTGGATAAAAAACTGGGAATTACGGAGAAGTTTGGTAACTGTTTTCAAGATCATCGTCATCAATCTTATGTAGATCATTCCGTTCATGAGTTATTAGCACAAAGGCTTTATGGAATTATTTTAGGCTATGAAGATGTCAATGACCATGATAAATTACGTCACGATCCTGCCCTTAAGATCGCTTTAGAAAAGCTTAATGAACTTGAAGATAAAAAGGGATGGTTAGCTGGAAAAAGTACAATTAATAGATTGGAATATTGTCCTGAGACTATTCTCGACCAAAAAACGAGTCGTTATCATAAAATAGAACCCAACTTTGAAGCCATTGAAAAATCTTTTGTCGAATTTTTTTTAGAGTCTTATAAAAAACCTCCCTTAAGTATTATATTAGATATGGATGTCACGGATGACCAAGTACATGGTAATCAAGAAGGGGCATTTTTTAATAGTTATTATCACGGAGTATGTTATGCTCCTTTATATATTTTCTGTGGGCATCATTTATTAGTTGCTAAACTTCGTTCATCTAATGTAGATTCAGCCGATGGAGCCTTAGACGAATTACAAAGAATTATCGGACTAATTAGAGAAAAATGGTCAGAGACTCATATCCTAGTTAGGGGTGATAGTGCCTATGCCCGTGAAGAAATCTTCTATTTTTGTGAAAATCAGCCTTTAGTTGATTATGTTATAGCTATGGGAACAAATGGCGTTCTTAAGTTACGAGCGGATGATGTAATTGAAAAAGCCAAACATGAATATGAAAAAAAACTAGCTCCAATAACTGAATTAATGGATAGTTTATTTCAGAAAAAAGAAGATTTAGAAGAAGTTAAAAAATTAGTACCAATTTCTACTTGGTATCGCTCTATTCGTTATAAAACAGAAAAGTCATGGAGTTGTCAAAGAAGAGTAGTGACAAAAGTTTGTTATGGAAGTGATGGCTTAAAAATGCGCCAGGTGGTGACATCTTTGCCCGCTTCAAAAATTCCACCCTCAAAACTTTATACAAAAAAATACTGTCCGAGAGGCGAGATGGAAAATCGGATTAAAGAACAACAATTAGACTTGTTAGCTGATAGAACTTCAACTCAAACATTTCAAAGTAATCAACTAAGATTATGGATACATTCCTGGGCTTATGTTCTCATAAATGCTTTTCGTCAACACTGTTTAAAAAAAACTTCATTGGCTAAAGCAACTGTGGGAAGAATACGTCTAAATCTTCTTAAGTTGGGAGCCAGAATAAAGATTAGTTGTAGAAGAATTATTATCGCTATAGCTAGTGCTTGTCCTTATCAAGATATTTTGTCTATTGCTAACAAAAGAATTAAAACTATTCCTAATACTGGATAAGTAGAATAAGTTGTTTTTTAAAAAAGATATCTATCATAAGTTGTTGACTGACTGATACTTTCATTTAGTCTTATTTATCGTGGAGAAAATCAAAAGTTAATATAATTATTCCCTCTTAAACTCAATTTTTGGATAATCAAAGTCAATTTTTTTATTCATCTATATTCAAAATTTCTATTAGTCCTAAAAATTATCATTTTTCATCTCTGGATTGGGCTTTCAAATTAATTTGTGAGAAATCCGGGAGAAGAGGGTCTTGACTACCTAATCCTATTTACCTCTAACTCTAGTGGGTCGACAGGGCAGTATAGTTTGACCGTAGAAAACTAGGGTTTATTTGAATTTACAGTCCACCAAGCTAACCCGTAAGGTTGGTTTTCCAGGTTCATTTGTTGTTGATACTGCACCCGTATTTTATAGTTACCAGTGCTAGGAACAGCACAAAAAATGTGTTCTGTATTATCCACCTTACTAATGGAACGACAGACACTTTCAGAGGTATTATTACTATCCGTGGACATTAAATAGAGATCAAGATTATTGAGTCCTTGATCATCAAAAGTCTCCCCCAGATCATATTGTTCATTCTTATTTTTATCATTGAGTTCCACTAATCTATCCCAGACTAAAGTGATGGCAACAAAACTGTTTTCTTGTAAAGGACTGGCAATAACATACTCTTGATAATTATCTTTGGTGACTGTTTCATAGTCCCAACCCATAGTCGGAACTGGGTTTCCAGGTTTCCATTGACCCGCGCTAAACTGTTGATAAGCTCGCAGTACATTCAGATGGCCGGCTCCCATTTCTATGTCTACAGGGATCTCTGGGTTACGATAAGCTTCAGAATCGAACCAAGTATAATGAGACTTACTAAAAATAGTGCGCATCATCCCCAATAACAAACCGTTGCCCCTATCTTCTATCTTATCGGCAGAATTGAGTAAGACGGCTTTATTCACCTGATGACGGCGAGAGTCGAGGCTCCAGTTGGGTTGTTTAGTGCGCAGTTGCCGATCGCCGAATTCTTGGAGTAAGGCCACTGATGCGGTGATATGGGGGGCGGCAAAGCTGGTACCACTGACTTTTTGGATGCTCCCGGCTAAGTCATAGACGGCCACTTTGCTACCTGGGGCAACTAAATTAATGCCTCGTCTCGGGCCAACGTTGATCTCCCGTTTGATTAAACTGCGACCAATGCCCACAGGACTGGCGCTGAGGTTGGCAAAATCCACTTTGCTATAAATGCCCTCCCGTTTGGTGCTGTAGGCGGTGGTAATGCCGTTATAGTGGTCTGTGGGGATGGGAATGCCTCCTGTTCCTTGGTTCCCAGCGATAACATATAGAGTATCGTGAACCCGTGATGACCAGTCAATACATCTGGTTAAATGTGCGTTGCCGTCTAGAATTGCATCCATGCGACGGTCTTGGGAGAGGGATTCTCCAAAACTAAAGTTAATGGACCGAACATCTCCGCTATTTTGTTGGGCAATATGTTGACTGGCCAAACATTCCTGGGGTTGCCCACCTCCTTTAATGGCACCTATGGCAGAGGCGTATAATCTTGCGTCTGGTGCCACTCCTGGCAATCTTTTATCTTTGCTAACCATAACAGTTGCTACCATGGCTGCATGGTTATCCAGGTTGCCGTTGGATTTGACGGCCCGATTTTGATAGTATACTCCTGCTAGTTTAAAGGTGGGACTCCAAGCTGCTATTTTATCAAAACCAAAAATACCGGGTCGACCAATTTCCACTTGTCCAATGGCTATTTTCCGCCCTGTTAAATTGAGGGGTTGTTCATGTAAGCGATTTGCATAAATGCCTGTTTCTCCTATGGAGGTGTTTAAAGCTAGGCTAGGGGTGATAATTCCTGTGATGGTTGTTAAACTGCTGATTACCCAGGCAACGGTTCGTTTCATGTAAATATATTAATTGTTTTTTTAACGGCTTTCTACCTTATACCTAAAAAATTAGATTATTGCTGTAAAATTTTTCTAAAGATAATAGAAAATGAACAATGGACAATGGATAATGGACAATTGATAATTATGGTTATAATAGCAGGGATACTTGTTAGAACGTAACAGATTATGGCTTCAATAATCAAGTCTGAGTTAGTTTCTTTAGAATATACTGAGGTTACTTTGCTTGAAGTTTTACCTTATAGTCAAAGCATTGAAGAAATTTTATGTAACAATTTTTGGGCAAATTAAAGGAGTTTAACTAAGGATTATACAATTAGTATTACAGGTTGTTTTGATTATATACAGCGTCGTAAACAGTTAGAAAAGAGGTATCGTCATTTAATCCCTTATTCCCGTCAATTTATAACTAATGAAATAGTATAATAGTAAAACTATATTTAATTTAGATTAAGTCTTGTTGTTGTAACAAATTATTAATCCAAAGTTGTTCATTTTCAGATAAATCTTCTAAGGGTTGTTTTTGATAATTAATAGCTAAATCATAACTACCTTTTTCATAAATACTGTGTAATAACTCTTGTAAAGGAATTAAAGGTGCTTCATCTTCTGGTTTTAAAGGTAAGGGAATAGAGTGAATTTCTTGTGCTAAATTAAAAGCGTATAATTCTGCTTGTGGACGGCGATCGCTACGACTAATTATAATACGATAATCTGACTTGATTGTATCATCTATATTCATCGGCATAATCTCACTTTTCTTTAATAAATCTATTTCTATTAAGTGGGTTAAACTCATTAACACCTGTTCTCTTTTTTTTAGATATTTGTTTCTTCCTTCTCCTACTTTTTTATTTTTAGGAGACAATATTTCTATTACTGTTACTACTTCTTGTGTTTCTACATTTTTGACTTGCAAATACCATTCTTTAACTGTTTCTGGTTGGGGAATAGAGACAGTTAAGGGTTCAACTTTTGGGGGTGCAACAGCAACATGAGATGAAGTTTCACTGGGGTTTGAACTAGGTGTAAACACAACATTATTGGGAATACCTACTAATTCTAAACTATGATCATCATTATTTTGAGTATAAACTCTTTGTTCCATAGACATACGATATTTGGGACGTAATATCGGGTTCATGTAATCAGCGATCTCGAAGAGATCCGCCTTTGGCGGTGCGCAACGATTAAATGAGTGTGAACTTGTGACCATAATGTGGGATTTTCTAAATAGGGGTTCATTCCAGGAAAGGGGGAAGGCATAAATTATCTCCTTAACTTAAAGATTGATCTGACATTATATTACTATTCGTTTTCGTCGGTTAATATAACATCTTCATATATTAATTCAACGGAACAATTAAAATCTATTGATTCTAATTTTAGTGTTTCATTTTCGCTAAAACTGTACAATTCCCAAACTCCTTTATCATTAATACGAAAAGATTCAATCAATTTTTGCTCGGCACTCACTAAAACATATTCTCTGAGTGTTTCAATCTGCCGATAGTTTCTAAATTTTTTACCTCGATCAAATCCTTCGGTACAGGGAGAAAGCACTTCAATAATTAAACAAGGATATTGCAGAAAATTGATTGCTTTTTTATCTCTTTCGTCACAACTGACAACTACATCAGGATAATGATAAGGCCCTGTTTCTGATACCTGTACTTTAGCACCACATATTAATACTTTTCCTCCTTTAGTTTTTAGATGACTTTTAAGTGTACAAGCTAAGTTCAAAGCAATAGTATTATGAGGGAGTGTATTATCAGACATAACATAAACTTCCCCATCCATATATTCATATTTCAGGGGTTGTTGTTCTTCCCATTCGAGATATTCTTCGGGAGTCATGTAAAAATGTTCTTTGGCAGCAACCATATTTAAACCTCAATGAACTAATAAACGATCGCTCTTTAGGGAAACAATTGAATCTAATGCTTCTAAAGCGCGATCGCGATATTTTCCATATCTTTCCCGTTTATTACGAATTCTGACCGGTAAATCCGGTAAAATACCAAAGTTAGGAGGCATGGGTTGGAAGTGTTTCGGGGAAGCACTACTAATGAACTCAAACAAAGCACCCATCATCATGGTAGAAGGTAAAGAAATGGGATCTAACCCTAATGCTATCCGTGCAGCATTAGTTCCTGCTAACCATCCCCCTGCTGCTGCTGCGGTATAACCTTCTGTACCGATTAATTGTCCTGCGGCCAAGACATTGGGACGGCTTTTAAACTGTAAAGTGGGGTTTAGTAACTGGGGAGAGTTAATGAAGGTGTTGCGGTGCATAACACCCATACGCACAAACTCGGCATTTTCTAAACCTGGAATGAGACGAAATACCCGTTTTTGTTCACCCCATTTTAAATTGGTCTGAAAACCAACCATATTCCAGAGTTTTCCCTGTTTATCTTCTTGTCGGAGTTGCACAACAGCATAAGGACGTTTTTCTTTATTTTCGGGATCACGAAAGTCTCCTAACCTTGCATCAAATAACCCCACAGGTTTCAATGGTCCATAACGCATGGTATCTTCTCCCCGTTGCCCTAATTCTTCGATGGGTAAACATCCCTCGAAAAATTTGGCTGTTTCTCGCTCAAAATCTTTTAATTCTGCTTGTTGTGCTGCACAAAGTTCCTCACGAAACTGTAAGTATTGCGCTTTAGTAAAGGGACAGTTGAGATAAGCTGCTTCCCCTTTGTCGTATCGGGAGGCTAAAAAGGCGATGTCTCGGTTGATGGAGTCCCCAACAATTATGGGGCTGGCAGCGTCAAAAAAGCTCATATAAGCCATGCCGGTCAACTGTTGTAAGTTTTCAGCCAAAATGGGGGAGGTAAGGGGTCCAGTGGCTAAAATTACAATGCCGTCTGAGGGTATTTCCTGGACTTCTGAGCGTCTTAATTCGATTAAAGGATGTGTTGCTAGGGTTTCGGTTAATTGTTGGCTAAACACACCTCTATCCACAGCTAAGGCACCACCGGCAGGGACGGAGTGTTTGTCGGCGGTTTGGATGATGATGGAGTTGAGACGACGTAATTCTTCATGGAGTAGACCGGCCGCGCGATCGCTGGACATGGCACCGAAGGAGTTACTACAAACTAATTCGGCTAATTCTTGGCTATGATGGGCGGGACTGGTGCGAATAGGGCGCATTTCGTGCAGTACCACGGGAATACCTGCTTGTGCTACTTGCCAGGCTGCCTCGGTTCCAGCTAACCCTCCACCAATTACTTGAACTTTTGCGGTTGATTCTATCATTAATTAGGTTTTAGTTTCGTTTCTCTTCAATCATAACTACACCAACTAAGTTCGTAGGATGGGTTAGGCGCAGGGATGATTTTTCGGGAAACCTTATAACTTTTGATTTGCGCCGTAACCCATCACAGGTTTTTTGTGTATTTTTGTACATTCTCCACCACAATCTCAGGAGATTCCGTGTTTGTTCAGTTTGAATACTTTTATTTTAGTATAGTTTAATTGATTGTTATCGGTTTAGTCTAAAAATGAAAACTACTTATCTTTGATAAGATAAATTAGTAGATAACATTTGAAATACTCAGGGTAGTGCAGCTTAGCAAAAATAATCCACCAGTCACTTATGATCTTTAAAGCCCTTAAATTTCCAAACGAACGGCTTAGCAAAATGTTGATTAAAGTAATCAATAAAATTGAGAATTTTTTGGGATAGTTCTTCAGTTGAACGGACAGTAATTCTTTTGAGTAAACGCCTGACTAAGATCTAAAACCAACACTCAATTTGATTAAGCCACGATGTATGTTTGGGAATATAAACAAAGCGAATTCGATGAAATTCATCTGATAAAAAATCTGCTCTGCTGTCCATAGATTGCAAAATCCCCTCCTTTCCTTTTCTCCCCAAATCAATAGTAATTCCACAGCTTTCTGCTACTAATTTGACTAAGCTTTCCGATTTATGAGTGTTGAGTTTATCTACAATAAAAATCCATTCTGCTTTTTCATCAATCTTAATCGTTCTCTGGATATGTTCAGAAAAATCTTGTTCTGTTCTTGTCGATCCAATAGAGGGACTAACAACTTTTCCTCTTGCCACATCCCAGTTCGCAATCAAGCTTAAAGTTCCGTGTCTTTCATATTCAAATTCGATTTTTTCTACTTGTTTAGGCTTGATTCTTTTGTTCGGAAATAATCTCTCAAGAGCTTGAATCCCTGTCATTTCATCTGTACTAATTAAATGAATTCCTTGTTCTAACAAAGTTTTAGCTTCTTGATGAAGTTCACAGATATATTTGACTTGCTTTTTAAATTTTAAGGGATCATCAATTTTGGCATTTAACCAGTAACGAACGAGATGTGGTTGTAATGTCGCTTCTTTTTAAAAAACGCCCCACACTACGGGGGGAAATCTTTTCGACAATTCCTCTTTTTATGGCTTCATCCGCCAACTCTGAAGGTGTCCAATGGCTCACTGGTCTGTCTGATTTTTCACATTCTTCACAAGCGATCGCTACAATCTGGACTACTTGTTCGACCGTAAAGGATTTTGTTGTTCCAGGTCTTGGGCGATCGCTTAAAATTCCTTTGATCAAGACCATTAATGCTTTCTCCGTTACCTGTTGTTCTTCGGCGGCACTCAGTTTTTCTCTCTCCTCAAACCATCGCGATCGCCACTGACGCACTTGTACTCGGTCTAATTCTAATCTTCGACTAATCGAACTATTGCTCTCTCCTGATGCTGCGGCTAAGATTAGCTTGGCTCGTCTAACAAGGCGATAGGGGTTTGTTGTCCCTCTCACTATTTGTTGGAGTACTGTTTTCTGTAGGTTGGAGAGGTTAATTGGCAATGCTTTTATCATGGACATCAACTTCGAGATTCTTCCGTTAGTTTCATTGAAACACATTGTCGTGGCTAGTCACGAAAGTTTCTGTAAAAATCTGGTGGATTACTTTCGCCAAGCTGCACTAGCTTTGAATCAATGGTAGCATTTGTGGTCATAACCCCCACTATACATAAAAATCCCCGATTTTACCTTTATGTTGTCAAGACAGATTCTTTATTGCGGTGAGCAATTACTAGTAACTACGTCTTCATGCTTAACTTGTTCCCCAATAAAATCCTTTTGGCTGTAGTCACTATCAGCCACTAAGACAGATAATTTATCAGAAAATAAAGAACTTTGCCAGATTTTTTTTAGTTGTTGATTGCCTTGATTTACTCCTTTATGTTTAGAGGGGACTCGCTCTCCTGATAAGGGGACAGCCCAAGGGACTTTTTCTGTGTCTATTTGGTCAGGTAAAGCGCAGACAACGGAATAACAATGTCCAATATTAATGGGTTTATTTCCCTTAATTGGATTGGGGTAATGAATAAAGGTTTTATCCGCTAACGTTTCGGCAAACCGTCGTGGACAGGGAGTTGTGTCAATACCAAATAAGTTATAATGTTTTGAAGTGGGAGGAATTGTTCTCGATACCGCTGAAAATAAAGTCTCAATTCTCTGTTCATAATTAGGGTCAGTTTGAGTGGGTAAAAACTCTTGAATTCCTCTATATAAACTGTTATAATCTCTTCTAAATAAAGGATTGAGAGACAATTCAACGACTGAGTGAGCTTGTTGGTTACTGGAGAGGGCATCGAGTAATTCTATAATAGTTTCTTTTCTAGCTTTTAGTCCTTGGAAGAGGTTAGACCTCCACACCAGGAATTCCTCGACAGACGTAGCCGTTTCATTTTTGGTCATTTTTAAAATTTATTACCTTATAAATTAGCGGAATATATACGCTAACATCAAAAGAGGTTGTTTGTTACAGTTAAGGCTAATGTCATCACATTCCGAACTTAAGACCAGTCAAGATGTCCACCTGAGAGCCAAACAAATTAAGAGTCTAATTCGCTCTCTTAAACAGAAAATAAAGAAAATTGAACGGGAAGGGGAAGTAGCACCAGATAATTGTCATATTATTCGTTATCAGGTTAATGGAAAGGGAACAATCTACTGGTATTATAAACTACAGGCTGCTGAATCAATTTTTCCTATGGCCACTAATAATGAGAAAAAAACCAAATATAAATATTTAGGACGAGCCGGAAGTTCTGCTCATATTGATGCTGTAGAAAAACTCACTAGAAGAAATCTCATTGATGAATTAGAACGAGTCATTCAATCTCTAACGGAAAGCTACTTAGATATCTATATTGGAACCGAAACTGAATGAAGCTATTTAATATTTAAAATCCCCTAAAAAGATGGAAAGAGAGTTTTTAAAATCACCTTAATTCTCTATTTTAGCTCTGGAGATATGTTTAGCGTAAAATTTACGCTAACAATTGTTTTTTATCCAAAGTCCAATTATACAGTCCCTCAGAAGCCTCCATAATTTGTTGCAGAGTTCGATCCTTTTCTTCTGGTGTAGCGATTTTTCTCAGTCTAGGATCGGCAAAAATGGATAAATTGGCCATCTGTTTGATGTCCACGTAGCGTTCTTCCAGAGAACGCTTTACCTTATCTGACATATCAAAGGTTTGAGCCGCTTGTTCCTCGGTAATGCGTTGGGTGATACTACGATTAGCAAAGTAATAGGATACTGAACCGATGAGTAGTACCGGTAGGGTACTCATGGTTATGGCTACTAAGGTGGTTTTCTTTCTGAGATCCAGTGTTTTCCAGAAGTGCGCGATCATTTCTTGGGGCTTCTGCCCATCTTTGTTGATCATTAGTTATTTATACTATTATATTTCTTTACAGTTTTATTGTTCCCAGAATTGTCATTAAAATTAACTTTTATTGAGAAAAATCTTCATCAAGTCACAGACACTGCAAACTTGTGACCAAAATCAACAAAATTGAGTACCTAGATCACTGCATAATATAAATTATTTGCTGGTATAGTACCCGTGTTATAGTAGGGGTTATACGGTTGCTGTTTTCTATTTTCTATTTTTACTGATATACAAGGATATTTATATCATGTCAAGTTTCAAAAAATTTCTTATTTCTTCTCGTATATTTCAATTTTTATTTGGTTTATTATTCTTTCTTATCTTAAGCAAAACTTGGCTAAATCACACATCTGTAAATGCAACGACAGCGTTTACAGAGTTATGTTTAAATCAAGAAAGACTATCAGAAGAAGCGCAGTACACCGTATCAATTTTATTAGAAAAAGCTAGAAATGCTGACTGTGAAATAGCTGCCCGTCATCTAGCACAGTTAGATAAGTTAGATTTATCAGCTACAGAAATTAAAGACTTAACCCCATTATCTTCCTTTCAAAAAATCACCGAATTATACATAGCTGATAATCAAATAATAGATATTACTCCCCTATCATACTTAAAAAGAATTGAAAAATTAGAATTATCCAATAATAGTATTAGTGATATTAGCCCTCTAGCTAATATGAAAAAATTAGAAACACTTTGGATGTGGAATAATCAAGTGAGTAGTCTGAAACCTCTAGCAAAATTAAAGAATCTTACCCATCTTTATCTTCCCAACAATAAGATAGTTAATCTTCGTCCTATCGCTTTCCTAAAAAACTTAGAAGCTATCATCTTTGATAATAATCAAATTACTGATATTTCCGCTTTATCTCTTCTAGATAAATTAATAGGAGTCTCATTAATGAAAAATAAAATTGAGGATATTAGTAGTTTAGAAAATCTGGAAAACTTGAAAGTTTTTATGGCTCCTTATAATCGCATTAATGATTTAAGTCCTTTAGAGAAATTATCCCAACTAAACTTATTGATACTCGATAACAATTTAGTCAAGGATATTCGTCCCTTATCTAATCTTTTAAATTTAGAAAAAGTCCATTTATCTCATAATACTATCGTGGATATTACTCCTTTATCTTTCCTTCCTAAATTATCTTATATTCAACTCAATAATAACCGAATTAAAGATACTTCCTCACTGAAAAATTTAACCCAAGTAACCCATCTCAACATTGCTAATAACCCACTTAATTACTTGAATTGTCCCATGGAAACTGATTCAATTTGTCGGTTTTAATAGAATTACCGTCCTCCGCTAGGTGCTTAGGACGGTGAGGATGTCAATTATCCATTGATAACGGGAGATAATGACTTATCAAGCGGTAATTTCTTCTGCTTTAATTCCTCTATTATCCAGGACTTGTTGTAATTGAGTTTCGTCGTCTTTACTCAATGAAGTTCTTAACACTTTGCCTCCAAAGGGTGCAATTTCTTCAAGAACTTTATCTGGAGTTACTTTTCTAACTAAAACAAACAAGGCAGAAGATCCTGGGGTTAGGGTTTCTCCTAACTCTTTCATAAAATTATCATCAACCCCAATATCACTAATAGCACCACTCAAGGCACCACCAGCAGCACCCATAGCAACACCTGCGATGGGACAAAGAAATAAAGTCCCGATTAAAAGTCCCCAAAAACTACCACTAGCAGCACCAGCAGCAGTTAAATTAATAGCTTGGTTGAGTTTAACTTTCCCCTCAGCATTTTTGATAACAATGGCAGCATCTTCGAGTTCAATGAGATGCTCTTTCTGCATTTTAGCTAAGGTAAGACGTACCTCTTCGGCTTTGAATTCGTCATCGTAAGCGATCGCAACTAATTCACTCATAACTTAATAATGCTTCGATTCTATTAATGCTTAACTCTATCAGAAACTGGTCATGTCTTAAGTTAAGAAACATTTAAAACTAACTTTATGATAAAATACAGTGCATTATTGTTATTATCCTTTTAAAATAAATGAGTAAATTAGGAATTGTTCTTATAGGAAGAAACGAAGGCAAAAGATTAACTGAGTGCCTAAAATCTGTTCTCGATGAAACTAAAAATTATGAGCAGACTGCCATTGTTTACATAGATTCTGGTTCAACAGATGGCAGTGTGCAAACGGCAAAATCTCTAGGAGTCTCAGCTATTTCTCTTGATAGCGATCGCCCCTTTACGGCGGCCAGAGGACGTAATACAGGATGGAAATGGCTGCTTAAAGAACATCCAGACGTAACTTACATTCAATTCATGGATGGAGATTGTACCCTCATGGCTGGATGGTTAGAAAAAGCAACCGAAATGTTAGAAAATAATCCCACCATAGCCGTAGTTTCTGGGAGAAGACGGGAAAAATTTCCCGATGCCACCCCTTATAACCGTTTAGCGGATCTCGAATGGAATACCCCCATCGGAGAAGCTTTAGCTTGTGGGGGTGATTCTTTGATTAGGGTTAAAGCCTTACAACAGGTTGAGGGCTTTAACGATAGCTTAATCTGTGGGGAGGAACCAGAAATGTGTATCCGTTTGCGGGGCCAGGGTTGGAAAATTTGGCGTTTGGATGAAGAAATGACTGCCCACGATGCAGACATGACTCGGTTTAGTCAGTGGTGGTCCCGTATGATCCGAAGTGGTTGGGCGATCGCTCAAGGCATGGCTATGTACGGTTTGACCCCCGAAAAATATATGATGCGTCAAGGGATTAGTAATTGGTTGTGGGGGTTGATTTTACCTCTAATAGCCTTGGGTTTAGCATGGTGGACTAGGGGCTTAACTCTCTTCTTATTGATAGGTTCTCCCGTGTTAGGATGGCGTATTTATGGCTATCGTTCTACTTGTGGCGATACCCCTGCTCAAAGTCGCTTATACGCTTTCTTTTGTATTTTAGGCAAGTTTGCCCAAATTATGGGTCAAGTGAAATATTGGCTCACAAAATGGCAAGGCCAAACTGCAACCTTGATTGAATATAAAAAATCCCAAACTGGGTGACGGGGTGATGGGGTGATGGGGTGATGGGGTGATGGGGAGTGTGGGGAGATGGAAAAACTTATTACTGCCACTAAAGGTTTCTTTTTTCCTCTACACTAGGTAAGGATGGATAATGTTAAACAAACTTAGAGAACAAACTGTGTTTAAAGGTAATTGGTTACTTTCTTTATTGGTGAGTGTGGGAGTTTGGCAGTGTAGTGTTCCTGTTATGGGACAAATGCTTTTACCTTATACCCCTCAACTCAATAGCGAACAACTCGAACAACAAGGCTTAGAAGTGGCTGAAGAAGCAGCCCAACTGATCCGCTTTCAACAACATGATTTAGCGTTATCACGGGCAAAATTAGCTGTTCAGTTAGCCCCAAATAAATATCAACCTTGGTTTATTTTAGGAACTTTATATATTATCAAACAAGAATTGGAACCAGGTGTGGAGGCTTTAGAAAAAGCTTTAGTCCTAGAACCAGAAGAAGTAGGGATTAAATTTACTTTGGGTAATGCCTATTTTCAACAAGGAAAGTATCAGCAAGCAGCTACGGCATTGGAAGAAGGATTAGAAATTAAAGCCGATGTTCCCTCTGCTCAGTTTGACTTAGGAAATGCTTATTTTAAACTAGGCCGTATGGCAGAGGCGATCGCTGTCTATCAAAAGGCAGTTGCTCAACAAGAAGAGTTTTGGCCGGCGGTGAATAATATTGGTTTAATTAAGTACGAACAAGGTAATATTTCCTCTGCGATCGAACATTGGCAAAAAGCTCTAGAAATTGATGAAGAACAAGCAGAACCTATACTTGCTTTGGGGGTTGCTTTATATATTCAAGGACAAAAAGAAGAGGGGCTTAAATTGGGAGAAGCTGCCCTGGAATTAGATAGTAATTATGGAGAAATACAACACCTTAAAGACAATCTTTGGGGAGAAAAGTTAATTAAAGATACACAAACTTTCTTTACTACCCCTCAGATGCAAGGTATTCTTGCTCAACTAGAAAAAGACTCTTGAATGACGACAGAGGATCAACAACAAACAAGAAATAATTAACTTTAATTTTTCTGATAGTTACTAATAGTGGTTAACACCTTATTAACAAACTTTTCGTGGTCTACAACTGGTTTAGAGATGTAAACATCAGCCCCACTTTTTTCTAGGAAATGTTCTCGATCGCCTTCCATAGCATGGGCCGTGACTAAAATAATTGGTAAATTAGCAGTGGTGGGATCAGCTTTGAGAAATTGAGTGATTTTGATCCCATCAACCGCTTCTCCTTGATAAACGCTATGAGACAGAGAAACATCCATGAGAATAATATCTACTTCCCCCTGTCGGGCAATTCTCATTACTTCGTCTACGTCTTCTGTACCTTTGACGCTTAAACCCCCTCGTTTGGTGAGAATTTTTGAGAAGACACGAAGATTAATAGGATCATCTTCTACAATCAAAACTGTGGCCATAGGTATCTATTCAACCTCTTGTTATTCTTAAGTTAGGGAAAATTCTTATATTCATATCTATTTTACCCTGATTAGTTCCCAGAAATAACAATATTAATTAATTATCCATTATCCGTTGCTAAAAAGGTTTCAACAGTTTCATTAAAAGGGGTTGGCTCCACTAAAAAAGCCCAATGATTTCCGGGAACTTCGGCGATTTCTAACTGTTTCAAATAGGTTTTATAGGGTTTAAGTTGCCAAGCGGTTCGATTCAATCCTTTTTCTGGTTTAATGAATAATGTAGGAATATTAATATCTTCGGTAAGCCCTGCATATTTCATTACTTCTTCAAAAATTTCATCCCTCGCTTGTTTAATAAATTTACTGCCCCATTTTCCTGCTTCTTTTTCTTCCATTCCTAACTTAAATACTTGCTCTTGCAAGAGAGTCCATCCTTGATATTGTTTCAAACCACGGGCTAATTTTTCTGCTTCTTCATAGCTGTCGAAGGGTCCAATTACTTTTAAAAAGGGCAAGGTTTTGTAGAGAATGGGGAAAGTAAGTTTAAACCATCGTGGCATTTTATCGATAAAAAATGGATCAATTAATACCAAATCTTTGAATCTTTCTGGTTGCTGGGTTGCCCAAATAGCTGCTAGTTTTGCTGACCAAGAATGGGAGACAATATGAGCAGATTCCCAGCCCAAATAATCCATGAATTCGTTTAAATCAGCTATATAATCGCTAAATTTATAACCGTTGTTTGGCTTACTACTGTCTCCATGTCCTCGTAGATCCGGGGCAATAATATGATAATCTTTGGCTAAATAATCCCCTAAATTTGACCACACAAGAGCATGATCCACTAAACCATGTAATAATAATAATGGTTCTGCCCCTTCTTTCCATTCTAAATAGGACAATTCCACTGTTAATAATTTAATACTTTTTCTTTCCAGCATCTACAAAATACATTCTACTAAGGGTTTCAATAATAGGACAAATCTTTCCTGATTAACAACTAAAGAAGGAATAGATTTACTACCATAATCTGTGCCAATTGTCAAGGGAAAAAGTCGAGGATCTTTTAAGAAAATAAACGTCCCTCCGGCTGCTTGAACAATGACCCAAACTGCGGCAATGTCCCACACTTTCGGGGTTGCTTCTACTCCGCCCACGGCAACTCCAGACGCTACTAATAATAAATTATAACTGGCTACGCCGATCATGCGAATTTTACAGGGGAAAGGTTTTTGTAATATTTTTATACTACGGGCGCAAAGATTGAATAAATGACTTTTGCTGGGGGTATCATCAGAGGTAGTAATGGGTTGACCATCACGATAGGCCCCAGTTGGTCCGCTTAACCCTGTTTCCCCGTACCAATAACCGTAGAAAGACTGTTTTAGGGGGGGAAGATAAACAAAACCAAAGACGGGGGTTCCCCGATAGGTTAAGCCCAGAGAAATAGCCCAGATGGGGACTCCTCTAGTAAAGTTGGTGGTTCCATCGATGGGATCTACTATCCAACACCAGTCCTGTTCGGGAAAAATATGACTGGTTTCTTCTGTCAGTATACCATGATCCGGAAATTGTTCTGCGATCGCTTCTCGGATGGTTTTATCGGCCCAGCGATCGGACTCTGTTACTAAAGATCCGTCTTCTTTGCTGGTGGGGGACACATTCCCTGCTTTTTCCATTAAAGTCTCTGCGATCGCCTCTGTTGTCTTTTGACAGAAGACTAAAACCTCAGACCAAAACTGTTCTCTGTTTTCCAAGAGAAAAACTCCCTATTTACATTATCTTCTCCAGCATAGAAGGGATTACAGCAGTTTTCAACTGAGTTTAGAGAGATGGGGGGATGGGGGGACGGGGGGATGGGGGGACGGGGAGACTGGGAGTATTTTTCCTTAATGTTTAATAAAGATATAAACTTTCATACGTTGAACAATTTATCTGAGATCGTTTACCATCGTAGTTAAGTATCTACCATTAGTACGCAACTACTTACTCACACATTAATTAAGTTAATATCTTATAGTTTAGAGGGAATTATGACGAGTCTACCTCCTAACCCACCTCCAGTCCCCCCATCTGGTAGTTCTTCTGTATTGACAAAATTAGTGAACTTTCTCAAGAAACCCTCGACTTTGATCGCGGGTGGAGTATTAGTATCTTTAGGGGTAGGAACTTATGCAGGAGTTAATTATTTTGTCTATGAAAGATTATCTCCTTTGTTGTCGAAGGAGTTGAGTAAAGCGTTAGAAAGAGAGGTTAGAGTGGGAGAGGTTGAAAGTTTTTCTTTCAATCATATTACTATTGGTACATCTTCTATTCCTACCACAGAAAACGATGCTGATCGGGTTGATGTTGAGGAGATCAAGGTTAAGTTTAATGTATTACCTGTATTAATTGGTCAACCTTTAGATGTTAAGATAACTATCGATGCTCCTAATTTATATGTTGAACAAGATCCGTCGGGAGACTGGGTAAGCTTACCAGAGTTTGAAGGAGAAGGGGAATTAAATTTACCTATCGATATTAAAGCCAATATTAACCTAAATAATGCTCAGGTTTCTGTGTTACCTAATGGGTTTAAGGAACTGATAAAAATAGAAGCAGGAGGAACAGCAGGATATAGTTACAAGTCTAACGATGAGCAAAATGTTAATTATGATTTAGATGTTGCCTTATTAAACAGTGCTATTACAGTCAAAGGGGAAACTAATCTAAAATCCTTCCAAACTCAAGCACAATTGATGATCTCTCAATTAGCTGTACCTGAGTTAGCTGGCTTAATTCCTAATTTGCCCGTAACCTTAAAGAGTGGTTTAGTTGAGAGTAATTTAAACATTAATTTACCTTCTTTAGAGAATATAGAAGGAACAGAAGGAAACGGAGAATTTCAAATATCAAATATCGAAGCAAGTTTAAAACCTTTGCGAGTTCCTATTAAGCTGGATGTGGGACTTAATTTTGTGGGTCAAAGTTTAAACTTTCAAGAAACTCGTTTAAGTTTAGGTGACTTTGTTATTGATGTTGAGGGTTCGCTTAATTGGCAAGATGGCTATAATATTGATGTTAATATTAATCCCTTTTTACTGAGAGATATATCTAAGATATTAGCGGTTAAAATACCCATTAATTTAGCAGGGGAAATAGAAGGAAAAATTAGTTTAACAGGAGACATAATAAACCCTGTTGTCACGGGGACTATTAATAACAGTAAACCTTTATTAATTGACAAAACAAGAGTAAAAGAATTAAAAACAGTTTTTCAAGCAAATCTAGATCAAGTTGATCTCAAAGAATTTAATATTAAACCAACAGCAGGAGGTAATATTACAGCTACAGGAAAAGTTGAGTTAGGTATTCTAAAAGCGTTAAAAGAAAACAAAGCAATAGACTGGCAAAAAATGCCAGCTGATTTAGTATTTGTCGCCAACTTACCAGGAGATAAGTTAACGCAACCCTATTATCAATCTCCCCAAAATGTTAGTATCGGAACGATAACAGCACAAGGTAAGGTAGGCGGTACATTAGGAGATCCCAAAGGAAAAATAGAATGGTCTGCCCCTGGTATTATAACTGTTTCAGGAGAAGATATTTCAGGTAAAGGGACAATTCTTATCGGGGGCAAAAATATTTTAATTCAAGATACTGTTTTAACCTCTACCGAAGGCAATATTACTGTTCAAGGATTAGGTAATCTTGAAAAGAAACAATGGCAAACCCTGATCACTGCTAACCAATTTTCTCTTGATCCCTTTGTCAACTTAGCCTGTTCCTTAACCACTTGTCGCCAGGAAATTTTTAGCCAAGCTGTTACCCTAAGAGGTGGCAATATTCGTGTTAGTGGAAAACTAGATGACTTTGCCCTAGATAGTATTCAAAGTCAAGGTAACTTACAACTGCAAATAGGACAAGGTGCGATCGCCCTGGAAACAGCTTTATCTCGAGGCAATATTACAGGGACGGCCGCAGTATCTGGTTTACCCCTCGATCCCTATATTCCTAACCTAGCGGTTCCAGTTCAACTGAGTAGAAGCAATATCAATCTTTCTGGTTCCCTCGAAAATATCTTTCAGGGGGGACAGTTAAATATTAATCGTCTCAACGTCAATGGTAATGCACAATTAATCGTTAATGGTAGTCCCATCAACGCCAACATAGAAGTAGGTAACGGTATCTTAACCACCATAGCCCAAGTAGGAACCATTGCCCTCAACCCTATCATTCCTAACTTACCTGTACAATCTACTTTAGTCAGTAGCGATCTGGTTTTGACAGGAAACCTCAACTCTCTCCTCTCTTCTCTAGGAAACACCCCAGATATTAGTAGTTTTCGGGGCAACGCTGATGTAAAATTGAGTGTAGATGGTAGTCCCGTGAGAGTCATCGGTGACTTAGGCAGTGGTCAAGTTCGTGGTGTGGTAGACCTATCCACCCTATCCTTAGACAAGATAGTACCTAACTTGCCCATTAAAGCCCAGTTAGTAGATGGACAAGCGATCATTTCCAGCGATGTACTGCCCCTACTTTCCCCGAAACCCGATCTCAGTACCCCCCAAGCTACCGTTAACCTGCAACTAGCAACAGCAGATGGCACCATCGACACCCAAACCCGTCTGCAAAATAATCAATGGACAACCGAAGTCACTGCATCCAACCTTAAACCTAATCTGATTCTCGCCCAAATTGCTCCAGAACTGCCGAAAATCGATATTAATGATATAAATGCTCAAATTTTTCTTTCAGGTACGTTATCTAGCCTTTTCGACGAGAATGCCATTTTACCTATCAGTGCTAATAATATCACAGTTGAGGCCAATGGACAAAGCTTAAAAGCTAGGGGCAATATTGTTGTTTCCAACCCCCTCACCGTCCCCGATGCTAATGTTAACCTATCGGTTGAAGCTACTTCTACCCTAGATGATTTACCCCTAACCCAACTCATTTCCCTCGTGCCTATACAAAGGGATCTTCTCCCCGAAGAACTAAAACTACAAGGGGTAGGAACCTTTACTGGAAACGTGATCGGACAAAACCTCCTCACGGCCCCCACTCTTCCAGGCAATATCAAACTCATAGGGGACTTAACCCTACGTAACTTTGCCTTTAACGATCGCACTTTTGAACCCCTATTAACAGGGAAAGTCAACGCTACATTAGGACAAAGCATAGCCCTAGACTTACGGGGTAAACAAGATGTCATTGCTGCATCTTTGCAACCCTGTACCCGTGCAGACTGTCTGGCCCCTTATCTACCCGTGGCCTTTGAGTTACGTCAACAAGCAGGAGATCAGGCCCCCATTGCCATAAGAGGTAAGCTACAAGGGGACGAATTAGTGGCTAAAATCGAGCAAATACCCTTAGATATCCTCAAAATTGCCCCAGGAGGTAACTTTGGTATTCCTGGGTTTTTGTCTGGGGATGTACAAACAGAAGTAGTGATCAACCCCTTCACCCTGGAAGGAAGGGGAAAACTGGTGATCGATAAACCCAGTATTGGTTTTGTGGAAGCTACCCAGTTAACTGCCGATGTCGTCTATCGAGACAATATTGCTAGGTTAGAAAACGCTACCCTGAGCTTAGGACAGAGTTTATATGCAGTGGAAGGATCATTCAACCTAGACTCCAACGAGATCACTGGAAGATTAAATATAGAAGAAGGCCGCCTACAGGATCTCTTCATCGCCCTAAAACTGTCCAATATAGAACGGTTACTAGACTTATTGAAGATCAAACCCATCGACTACCAAAACGCCGCTGCTATCCCCCCTCAGTCTGTAGGAGATGCCAACGGAAATATTGCGGAGCAAGTTAACTTATTAGCTGTCATTGACCAAGAAATCCGAAAATTAGCCAAAGAAAGGGAAAAAGGCGGATTACCGACGGAACTTGACCTAAGAGGGCATTTTGACACAGAAGTTATTTTAGGAGGTACCATTTATAAACCGAATATTAGTGTAGCTTTAAGTGGTAGAAATTGGGAATGGCATCCCCAAAAACCCTATGCAGATGTCATAGAACCGCTGGTGTTAGTAATCAGAGATGTGTCTTTTATTCCTATTAATGAAGTCACCTTGAATGCTGCTGTAAATAATAATGCTTTGACCATAGATAAGGCCGCACTGCAAATTAATAGAACTAGAATGGCATTAGAAGGAAAAGCTTCTTTACAAGAAATTGCCCTTAATTGGCAAGTTGACTATTTTTCCCTAGCAACTATTAATAATTTTATCAAGATTCCTATCGACGCAACCGGGGCATTAAATACATCAGGAAGCATCACAGGCAGTCCCCTAGAACCCCAGATACAAGGGGAGTTTGCTTTAGTAGATACCACCTTTCAAGGAAGACCTTTCGCAGCTAATATTGGCGGACAATTTAGTTATCAAGAGCAACGTTTTCAACTGGGAACCAATGATAATTCTTTGGTTGCTGCTGCTGTTGATATTCCCTTTCCCATCTACGCCGATAATGATAACTTTGCCGTCAATCTTAACTTAAATACAGAAGCATTAAAGTTAGTCAGTGTCTTCACAGGTGAACAGATTTTCTTGACCGATGGAGAAGGAGAAATAAATGCTCAGGCTAGTGGTAATTTAGACTTATCAGAAGGGTTATTAGTTTCTAACTTAAATGCCGGGGGAAAGATTACTTTAAATGAGACAATTTTCCAAAGTGCTGCTTTACCCCAACCTTTAACAGTTAGTGGAACCGTTGCTATTACCGATCAAGGTATAAATGTCGAACAAATACAAGGAAACTTTGCTGATAGTAATATAAATATTGCAGGGTTTTTACCCTTATTTCAACCACAAAATAATTTAGAAAATCCCCTAACAGTTGCCATAGAAAGAGGGGAAATTAACCTACAAGGATTATATAGAGGCTTAGTCGATGGCACCATAAAAGTTACTGGTTCTGCTATTCAACCAGTGGTAGGAGGAGATGTTAAATTAGCTAATGGTCAAGTATTTATCCCCACAACAATACAAAGTAGAGAAGAAATTGTCAGCGAAATTAATGACTGGGTTTTACCAAAACATGGTGGTCAAGTTGCTAGTAATCAACCCATGTTGTTTATGCCAAAATCAGAAAACTTTGCTGTTAGCTTAGAAAACTTATATATAGAAGTATTGCCTTTCTTTCGGTTTGATTTTGGGGGGAATGTCGCTGTTAACGGTACTCTAAATGATTTAACTGCCCTTGAACCAAAGGGTGAAATTGTAGTAAACAGAGGGTTGGTAAACTTCTTAGAAACTCGCTTTTTTATAGAACGACGTAGCCCAAATACTATAACCTTTAGTCCAGATCAAGGCTTATTAAATCCTACTCTTAATCTAGGTATGAGAACAATTGTTTCAGAAGTTCCTAATACTAGCAAAAAGTTCCGTGCAGGAGATAAAACAGAAATTCCTGATGATAGTCTTAATAAAGTACAAAGGGTTGATATTAACTTAGGTTTAAATGGTCCCCTTTCTCAACTGCTTCCCAACTTAGGAAGAGAGGAATATGAAATATGTCAACTGCAAGATCCCCTGAAACCGATTCAAACCACCACCCGTTTATCCCAAGACGATTTAGATAAGGTAAGTACCTGTTTACAAACCCTGGCTAATCAAGGAAATACCGATGAACAACTATTAAGTAATTCGGTTATAAACTTAACCAGTAGTCCTCCGAGAAGTCAAGGGGAGATTGTTCGTTTACTGGGTGAACAAGTTCTGGTTTTAGCCGATGCTTTGCAAGGACAGAGTACAGAACAATTAATTCAATTTGGAATTGTTCAGTTAGCTTTACCAATGGTCTTTCAAACCATCATCTATGATGCTGAAACCGCAGTTAGTGAGACGATAAATAGTACAGATTTCAAGATTGTTCCTTTCCTAGAAACCATTTATGAAGTGGAAGATAAAGGTTTTGTGCGTTTGTCTTATGATTACGCTTTCAATGAGTTCCGGGTTAGGTATGAGAAAAGATTTTAATAGTATTTTTGATCTTTGTAGGGGTAAACGCTTCGACTACGCTCAGCGTTTACCCCTACGGGACAGACAAACCCACCCCCTTCAGTTCCCCCTCCGGTGGAGGGGGTTAGGGGGTGGGTTCACCTTCTAAGTACGAGAGAAAGAAACGATCCAAGTACCGATATAAACCCGTAAAGGAATTTGTCCAGAGGTTAAGACATCACCAATCAGATAATAGGTTCCAGCACTGGGATTTTTGACGTTAGAAAAGACAATTTCAGCCGAATTTCCTGCTTCTAAGGGTTTTTCTAAGTCAATTTCTACCACACGACTTTCTTTATCCCAATAAACTTCTCTTAAGGGAAGAGATTCGCCATCAACCCGTACTTCTACGGAATTAGTGTTAAATTTACCATCGAATTCGGGATCTTTGAGATAAGAGATAAAAAATTTACTCACCCCTTGGGTTAACTTCTTCTTAGAGATCCGCAGTCTCATCCGTTCCCCATAAAATCTGGGTCGTCCATTAAAGTCTAATTTATAGTTGAGGATGTCGCTGCGTTCTTCAACACCGCTAAAAATAACCAGTCCGGGGTTACCATTCGCTAGAGACAAGGTTTGCACACCGCTTATTAAGCATCCAGATAAAGCTAAAGTAGCCATAAACCGTTTAGATAGTCCTGTTGCTAGGGTTTTGATTTTATTCATAATTAAGTTTGTCTTAGAATCACTCGTTTTTAGGATAGAGCGATTGTTGTTCACTCCTGATACCCAGCATAGCAAATGATTGACAGCTATTACTGACTCAAATACAGAGTTCTCATTTTTTTCAGTATCTTTCTGGCATTGTTATATTTACTAAAAAGAACACCTGTTGAAACATTGACTTATTTTGTGAAAAAGGGATTTATTCCCAAAGGTAAGTAGAAAATTTTTATGAGGATCATATTCTAAACATCAAACTTGCTTTAATCTGCTCTTATGTAATAACTGTGTTTTTACTTAGGTTGAAGATAAAATTACCAGAAAAATGGCATTTTTTTTTACTCAGCTTAAAAACACAACAGTATTTTTAACCAAAAAGATATCAAATCTCTATAAAGGGTAAATTGAACTTTAATAAATACTTAAAATGTAACAATTTTGTTATGGGGTTGCCACTCCATATTTTCTCAAATATATTAGATGTATACCTGAACTTCCCCCATACATATCTACTATAGAGCCTTGAAACCCTTATCTATGAAGGGATACAGCGATTAGACTCCGGTGCTGTACCCATGTATATGGTAACATATCTTAATGGACAGGGATTCTCTCTATTTGCTAAAATAGTAGTCATGTATATAGAGCGAGTTCCGAATAGAAATTCCCCCCCGGCTGTTCTGCTTCGTGAATCTTACAGAGAAGGAGAGAGAGTCAAAAAAAGAACCCTGGCAAATCTATCAACATTGCCAGATGAAGTTGTTGATAATATGAAACTGGTATTAAAAGGGGCGAAAGTTTCAATGACTGAAACGATACCCGATAATTTTGAGGTGATAAGAAGTCGTCCTCATGGTCATGTGATGGTTATATTAGAAACCATTAAAAAGTTAGGGTTAGATAAGATAATTGCCAAAACTTCTTCTCGAACTAGAAACTTAGTTTTGGGTATGATAATTGCGAGAATTATCAATCCTAAATCTAAATTAGCCACAGCCAGAGGATTTCATGAGAAAACTTTTAGTAATAGTTTAGGAAAAGTGTTAAACTTAGAAAAAGCTGATGAAGACGAACTCTATGATGCTTTGGATTGGTTAGTCAATAAACAAGAGAAAATTGAAAATAAATTAGCTAGTCTTCATCTCAATAATGGCTCATTAGTTTTATATGATGTCACCTCAACCTACCTAGAAGGGAACGGATGTGAATTAGGAAAATATGGATATAATCGAGATAAGAAGAAGGGAAAAACCCAAATAGTCTTTGGACTACTTTGTGACCAAAATGGTTGTCCTATCGCTGTAGAAGTTTTTGAAGGAAACACCTCGGATACTAGCACATTAGAAAGTCAAATAGAGAAAGTTAGGAAACGATTTGAGGTTAAGAATGTGGTGTGGGTGACAGATAGAGGTATTTTAACGTCTTCAAATATTAAAGAGTTGGTGAAAGCAGTAGAAGGATTGGATTATATCAGTGGCTTAACTAAGGCAAGCATTAGAAAATTAGCCGAAGTAGAGGCTATTCAACTAGGATTATTTGATGAAGTTAATCTCGTTGAATTTGAAAGCGAAGATTACCCAAATGAAAGATTAATTGCTTGTCGAAATCCTTTGATTGCTGCTAAAAATAGGAAACAAAGAGAAGCTCTATTAAAAATAGCAGAAGAACAATTTGAGTTAATTATCAAAGCCACCAAAAGGGAAAAAAGAGCTTTGAAAGGAGCGGATAAAATAGCCTTAAGGGTGGCTAAGTTATTAAACAAGTATAAAATCAATAAATACTATAATTTAGACATCACAGATTCAGGATTTACTTATGAGCGTAAACAAGAGTTGATTGACCAAGAAATTGCTCTAGACGGGGTTTATATTCTTAGAACTTCTGTAGATGAAACTCTAATGGATGGATTTGAAGTTGTCAAAGCTTATAAAAGTTTATCTTCGGTGGAAGAAGCTTTCCGTTGTTATAAATCTATTGATTTAAAAGTGCGTCCTATTTATCATTATAAGGGAGACAGAGTTAAGGCACATATTTTCTTATGTATGTTGGCTTATTACGTTGAATGGCATTTAAAACAAAAATTAGCCCCTTTATTATTTGAAGATGAAGAAATTGATAATAACTATCAGGATGTCATAAAAGCTCGTCGTAGTAATTCTGCTGTTGCTAAAGATAGAAAAAAACGCACCGAAGATAACTTACCAGTTCACAGCTTTCGTACTTTACTAGAAGATTTGGGAACAATTTGCTTGAACACAGTTGAGTGTTCTTTAGAGAGTGGAAAATACGTTTTTGACAAGATAACTCGACCTACTGAAGTGCAACAAAAGGCATTAGATTTATTAAGCATTTCTTCTGTTTGTACCCATTAATAACCCCTAGCTAATTCGGTGTATCCCTCATGCAGCATACGTTATCGGGTTTTGTCAAAGGGGAAGTTCAGGTATACACTTAAATAAGTTCCCTGACGAGGTGTGACAAATGACTAGTGCAGCTTAGCAAAAATAATCCACCAGTCACTTATGATCTTTAAAGCCCTTAAATTTCCAAACGAACGGCTTAGCAAAATGTTGATTAAAGTAATCAATAAAATTGAGAATTTTTTGGGATAGTTCTTCAGTTGAACGGACAGTAATTCTTTTGAGTAAACGCCTGACTAAGATCTAAAACCAACACTCAATTTGATTAAGCCACGATGTATGTTTGGGAATATAAACAAAGCTAATTCGATGAGATTCATCTGATAAAAAATCTGCTCTGCTGTCCATAGATTGCAAAATCCCCTCCTTTCCTTTTCTCCCCAAATCAATAGTAATTCCACAGCTTTCTGCTACTAATTTGACTAAGCTTTCCGATTTATGAGTGTTGAGTTTATCTACAATAAAAATCCATTCTGCTTTTTCATCAATCTTAATCGTTCTCTGGATATGTTCAGAAAAATCTTGTTCTGTTCTTGTCGGTCCAATAGAGGGACTAACAACTTTTCCTCTTGCCACATCCCAGTTCGCAATCAAGCTTAAAGTTCCGTGTCTTTCATATTCAAATTCGATTTTTTCTACTTGTTTAGGCTTGATTCTTTTGTTCGGAAATAATCTCTCAAGAGCTTGAATCCCTGTCATTTCATCTGTACTAATTAAATGAATTCCTTGTTCTAACAAAGTTTTAGCTTCTTGATGAAGTTCACAGATATATTTGACTTGCTTTTTAAATTTTAAGGGATCATCAATTTTGGCATTTAACCAGTAACGAACGAGATGTGGTTGTAATGTCGCTTCTTTTTAAAAAACGCCCCACACTACGGGGGGAAATCTTTTCGACAATTCCTCTTTTTATGGCTTCATCCGCCAACTCTGAAGGTGTCCAATGGCTCACTGGTCTGTCTGATTTTTCACATTCTTCACAAGCGATCGCTACAATCTGGACTACTTGTTCGACCGTAAAGGATTTTGTTGTTCCAGGTCTTGGGCGATCGCTTAAAATTCCTTTGATCAAGACCATTAATGCTTTCTCCGTTACCTGTTGTTCTTCGGCGGCACTCAGTTTTTCTCTCTCCTCAAACCATCGAGATCGCCACTGACGCACTTGTACTCGGTCTAATTCGGGTTTGCTGAATAAAAGCAAAACCCTATTCTTTAAAAGGTTACACCCATATTCGCGATCGCAAAAAAGATCAGCTTTGTCGGCTACAAACCGCTATAATTGGTAGAAACACCTCCCAGTTGTTGGTCAAGAACAAATGTATCGAAAAGAGGAGCAACCTTTACCGCCCCCAGAAAAATTTGAATTACCTTTCGAGGGCAAATTGTCCCCCAATAATCGTTGGGTAATCATGGCAGAGTTGATACCTTGGGATGATTTTGAGGAAGAATATGCTAAACTTTTTTCAGCAGAAAAAGGTGCGCCAGCCAAACTATTTAGAATGGCATTAGGGACATTAATTATTAAGGAAAAATTAGGAACAAGTGATAGAGAAACTATAGAACAGATTAGAGAAAATCCCTATCTACAATACTTTATAGGTTTAAATTGTTATCAACAAGAGCCACCACTGGAATCTTCAATGCTAGTTCATTTTAGGAAAAGAATTGATGGAGAATTGATAAACAAAATCAATAAAAAAATAGTAAAAAGAGAAATAGACAAGAGTGATAAAGAAGTAAAAAAAAAGGATTGTCTCCAAGAAAAAGGAGAAAAAATAAAAAATAAAGGTAAACTAATTTTAGATGCGACTTGTGCGCCAGCAGACATCAAATACCCAACGGATTTAGGCATATTAAATCAAGCCAGAATTGAGACAAAAAGAATAATAGATAATCTTTATAAACCATTAAGAGTAAAATTGAGAAAAAAGCTGAGAACTTCTAGAAAAATTGCTAGAAAGGAATACTTAAAAGTAGCTAAAAAACGAAAAGTATCTTATCAAGAAAGAAGAAAAGCTATCGGGAAACAGTTAAAATACCTTAAGAAAAATTTAGGAAATATAGAAGACTTAATTCAAGCTGGGGCTTCCCTGGAAAATCTGAGTAAAAGACAGAAAAATTGTCTAGAGACTATCAAAAAAGTTTATGAACAACAACAGTCAATGTGGGAGAATAAGACCCAGAGTGTTCCTCAAAGAATTGTAAGTTTAACTCAACCGCATATTCGTCCAATAGTGAGGGGAAAAGCAGGAAAACCAATAGAGTTTGGAGCTAAACTCTCAGTAAGCTGTGTAGATAACTATGTGTTTCTAGACAAAATAAGTTGGGAAAACTTCAATGAATCTTGTCATTTAAAAGAACAAGTAGAAAAGTATAAAGAAACGTTTGGCTATTATCCCGAATCCGTCCATGTAGATAAAATTTATCGAACTAGGGAAAACAGAAATTAGTGTAAGGAAAGAGGGATAAGAATCAGTGGTCCGAAGTTAGGAAGACCTCCGAAAAATGTCAGTGAAGAAGAAAAGAAACAAGCCCACTCCGATGAATGCTTCCGTAATGCTATTGAGGGAAAGTTTGGACAAGCTAAACGAAGATTTAGCCTAAATCTCGTGATGACAAAACTCCCTGAAACCTCCATTACATCTATTGCTATTACATTTTTAGTTGTCAATCTTTCTAAACTTCTGAGGCAGTTTTTGTCGCTTTTTTTGTCCTTATTTACTAATAATAGAACATAGGAACTCATCAAACCGCCTTTCATTAATTTTGATTATACTTTAAACAATTTTTATGTACTAAAACTTATTGATTTGTCAGAAAATTCTTGGTCAAAAGTGGCATAAATTTTGGAGAAACTTTTTCAGCAAACCCTAATTCTAATCTTCGACTAATCGAACTATTGCTCTCTCCTGATGCTGCGGCTAAGATTAGCTTGGCTCGTCTAACAAGGCGATAGGGGCTTGTTGTCCCTCTCACTATTTGTTGGAGTACTGTTTTCTGTAGGTTGGAGAGGTTAATTGGCAATGCTTTTATCATGGACATCAACTTCGAGATTCTTCCGTTAGTTTCATTGAAACACATTGTCGTGGCTAGTCACGAAAGTTTCTGTAAAAATCTGGTGGATTACTTTCGCCAAGCTGCAGTAGTAACATTAGCTAAATTTCTATAGATAAATTGACATAAACGGATGTTATCTTCTACTGCACCATTGCCCGATTTTCCAGCAACAAATAATTCAAGATCAGGTAAGCAAAAGGTATTTTGAACATCAATTAATAATAAAATTATTTTAGTTTTATCTTCTACTGATGAGGTAATTTGATACTTTTCTCGCCATTGTTTAGCCTCATTGGCACGTTTTTTATAAGGAACTCGCCAAAATTGGCTAACCTTTTCAGAGTCAAAAAAAGAAGGACTAGGTAAAGAGTTCATAATGTTTATTCATCTTATTCTAAGATAACAATTTAATCATTTGTTTTGCTTTCCTGTTGTCTTTTTTGATATTCTATAATTCCTTGACGGAAACCCAGGGCAACTAAAATATTAGATAAAGTTAAGAAAGATTCTGCACTACCATGTAACCAATCAACATTAGCTAATTCTGCCCCATAGTGAACCCTAGCATAAATTCCGGCAGGAATAGTCACAGCCACAAAGATCAATAAAACACAGAAACCAATTAAAGCTAACCGAGGGGTTTCTTGAGAACGAGAGAGAAACCATAAAAACCCTAAATAGGGAAATAAAGAAACAGCAAAAAGATTGTCTTTAGAAAACATCTAAAATCAGCTAGTATAGATTATGCTTTAGTTTATCACATCTAGATTCTCTTGAACCCTCTCAGAAGGTGCGATCGCAGAAATACCAAGCAATGAAGGTATCTTTAATTGTCATTGTGTGGTTACCAGGAATCTCATTAACTTCAAATATCACAATGGGTACTGTTCTAAGAATATTAGGGCATTTTTGGTTTATAATCAGGAAAAAGGATTATCAAAAGCGAGCTTAAAAATATGCCTGATATTGTTGATATTGCCGTGAATACAGAAGGATTTGAAACCCTAGTTACTGCGGTTAAAACAGCTAACTTAGTAGATGCTTTAAAAGGGGAATGTCCTTTTACTGTTTTTGCCCCAAATGATGCGGCCTTTGCTAAACTGCCCCCAGGAACCATTCAAACATTAGTTCAGAATGTACCTCAACTAGCCCGTATTTTAACCTATCATGTAGTTGCCGGTAAATTAATGAAAGCAGACTTAGCTAAAGTTAATTCTGTTATTTCTTTAGAAGGTTCTCCTATTACTATTGATTGTTCTGATGGTTTTGAAGTTAAGAATGCCACCGTAATTGCTGCTGATATTGAGGCAGATAACGGGGTCATTCATGTCATTGATAATGTTATTTTAATGGGTTAATTAAATGTCGGCACTGAAGAACCATAAGAAAGGGAGCAGCATCAACCCTCTCTTATCAGTGATCATTTGAGCGAAAAAATCTTAAAATAATCTAAATAGCACTAAATTGTATTCCTATGTTTAATTGGTTTCACCGTAAGACTAAAAAAGCAGATTCCGAAGCAGTTTCAGAACCCACCGAACAGGTAACAACCCCTGAAACTGAGACTTCTAGCCAAGAAACCACCCAAGAAGATTATTTAGCTTGGGCAAAAACTGCTTATAAAAATATTCAACAAGGTCAGCCATCCACAGAAACCCCTCCAGAAACCACACAAGAGGACGTTACTCCTGATATTGAACCAGAAACCCTAGAAGTTGCTGAACCTGTCACAGAGACTGAAACAGAGCAAGTTCCGGCCTGGATGAAAAAATCCGATCGCTTAGAGGCTCTCAAAGAAACGGCGATGGAAACGGCAACGGTTGAAGACACAACCCCCTTAACCTTCGATGAAGAGTTTGTTTGGTCTGCTAAAGTATTAGCTGCACAAGGCCGGGCCCCTGATGATGTTTCCCAAGAAGAAATTAATTGGTTAAAACGCCTACGTCAAGGGTTAGGAAAAAGCCGTCTTGGTTTGGTCAACCAACTTAAATCTATTGTTGGTCAAGGGCCTCTCAACGAAGATGCTGTCATGGAGATCGAAGCCCTCTTATTACAAGCGGATACCGGCCTCGAAGCCACAGATTACATTATCTCTACCCTACAAAATAAACTCTTAGAAGAGGCTTTGCCCCCAGAACAAGCATTAGAATACCTGAAAAGCATTTTACGGGAAATTTTAGACCGTCCTTTGCAAAAAGTAGTTAATCCCGGTTTTGCCCCAGAAAAAGATGTTTTGAATATCTGGCTATTAACAGGGGTCAACGGTGCAGGGAAAACCACTACCATCGGTAAATTATCCCATTTAGCGCAACAATCTGGCTACAATTGTATCATTGCTGCTGCTGATACTTTTAGGGCGGCTGCGGTTCAACAAGTGCAGGTTTGGGGGGAAAGAACTAACACCCCTGTTATTGCTAACCCTGGCAAAAATACAGACCCGGCAGCAGTAGTATTTGATGGTATTTCTGCTGCACAGGCCCGTCAAGCTGATTTATTATTAGTAGATACCGCAGGAAGGCTACAAAATAAAAAGAATTTGATGGCAGAGTTAGCAAAAATTCGCCGTATTATTGATAAGAAAGCAGAGAAAGCACAGGTGGAATCTTTGTTAGTTTTGGATGCAACTTTGGGACAAAATGGCTTACGTCAAGCTCAAGTTTTTTCTGAAGCAGCTAATTTAAGCGGAGTGGTTTTAACAAAATTAGACGGAAGCGCAAAAGGAGGGGTTGCTTTAGCTGTTGCCAAACAATTAGATTTACCTATTCGTTTTATTGGTGTAGGAGAAGGAATCGAAGATTTACGACCTTTTTCTAGTTATGAGTTTGTTGAGGCTTTATTGAATGAATAAATGAATCCCCCAAGTTTAGCACTTGGGGTAGTTTATTAATTCTAGTAAACAACTATATAAATTAAGCAACCTATGTATCAATAAATAAATCAAACCTAAAGATAATCAAGTATTCAACAAATAGCTTTAGGAAAAATGGCTCTACCTAACTTGATATGGTAAAAATCGCTCAAACCCTAACTATTAAAACCTCAAATACTTGCTAAATGAGGCTTTCAGGATGTTTTTTTAAATAGTTTTACATTACATTCAGCTAAAATATTATTGCCTGGAGTGGAGTCAGGGTCGGTTTGATCTACTGCGATTATCTCCGCACTATTCGTAAAACTACCAGCTACATCAACTGTAGCCACAATATCGAGGGATGTTGTAATTCCATAATAATAAATAAAACCAAGCTGTAAAAATAACATTTTTTCACTTTATTTCATTTCCCTCTAGAATTTACACAAATACAGTGAATAAGGTATTTATTAAAATATTATTTATATTCAATCTTTTCTCTAAAATTCAAAAACATCATTGCACCCAATATAAACGCACAAATTCCAGAAGTTACAGCAATAGGTAACGTATCCAAATGACGCATCATAATAGCAACTAAAGCCCAAATAAAAACACCACAATAAACTTTATCTTGTCGAGTAACTCTGATAAAAATACCCACAATAGCTGCAACAATAATCATAATTGTTGTCCAAACCACATCAGACAAACCAAACCCGTTCCATTCTATCCAATATAATGCTGAGGCAACATTAAGAATAGTAGCAACTGTAATCCAAGCAAAATAAACACTGATAGGAAAATTAACTAACCATTTGTGTTGCTTTGCTCGATATTTCAAAGAGATATTTAACTCTAAATAAACTAAAACCAAAGGAATCAAAATAGCCACCATTGCTACAGTTGAAAGGACAAATAAACGGGACAAAAATAAGAAAACCCAGACAATTTGCGCCAGACTACTAATAACTAAATAGTAACCTATCTTCTGTAAGTAATCATTATTTCTATTTTTAGGAAAAGCTTGATAAACTCCTAAACTAATTAAACCTAAATAAATCAATCCCCAAATAGCAAAAGCATAACTTTTAGGAGTAATCAAAACATCTTTAAAAATTTCATTGGAAATTTCACCAATGGTTAAGCCATTGATGGGGGAAATATTAGCTAATACATTAGTAAAAAAAGTAGCTAAAATAGACAACAAAGTAGCCCATTGTCTGACAACGTTTTTATCTAATTTCATAATTAATAACTTCAACAAATGTAAATAGAAAAAAGTAGAAGTTGAGAATTAAACTAAACTCTCAACCTCTCTAAACGTTAACATTAATTTCTAAAATAGACTATCAATCTAAGAAGGTTTCGGATAACTTCTTGCATAGTAATCTGAGGCAACCACCTCCAAAACCTCTCCAGCCCCTAAAAGGGGATAAATACAATTAAGACGATTTTCCCAGACAGTATGGGCAATATCATAATCAGGACAGCTAACGCGGTAGGTATTATCAGACACTACCGATAAGCGACAACCTCTGGGAAGTAGTATAGATAATAATAACTGAAGACTCTGGGGACCTAATACATTGGAATCCATAATACAAATTTTTAATATTTTCTTAACACTTGCATTCTATTGTACAAGGTAACGTCACCAATATCACACTTGAGCCATGATTTTTCTTTCGCGAAGACTTCATTAGCAGCAAAAGGTCTCTTCTCTGATAAAATCAGTGTAGGAACTTGTGTCGAGAAATACCCCCGAACTCAAAATAGTTGACATTTTAATAGAACCTAATGAGCAAAAACGAACGTCGAACTTTTTTATTAGACTTTGAGAAACCATTATGGGAATTGCAGGCCCGCATCGAACAAATTAAGGAATTGGCCGAGGAAAATAATGTTGATGTCTCTGAACAAATTACTCAACTAGAAACTAGAGCAGAAAATCTCAGGCAAGAAATTTTTAGCAATCTCACCCCCTCTCAACGTCTCCAATTGGCTCGTCATCCTCGTCGTCCTAGTACCTTAGACTATATTCAGGCAATTGCCGATGAATGGTTTGAGTTACACGGCGATCGCGGGGGCTATGATGATCCGGCCCTAGTGGGAGGCATCGCCCGTCTGGGAGGTCGCCCGGTAGTAATTCTCGGACATCAAAAGGGAAGGGATACCAAGGACAATGTGGCGAGAAACTTCGGAATGCCAGCACCAGGGGGCTATCGCAAGGCCATTCGCTTAATGGAACACGCTAACCAGTTTTCTATGCCTATTTTGACCTTTATTGATACTCCTGGTGCTTGGGCTGGTGTAGAAGCCGAAAAACTCGGCCAAGGAGAGGCGATCGCTTTTAACCTCCGTCAAATGTTTAGTTTTGATGTCCCCATTATTTGCACTGTGATCGGAGAAGGGGGATCAGGAGGGGCCTTAGGCATCGGCGTGGGGGATAAACTACTCATGCTCGAACACTCTGTTTATACTGTGGCTACCCCAGAAGCTTGTGCCGCCATTCTCTGGAAAGATGCTAAAAAATCCCCTCAAGCTGCGGTTGCCCTGAAAATTACCGCTAACGATCTCAAAGGACTGGGGATCATTGATACTATTATTCCAGAACCATCAGGAGCAGCACACACTAACCCCCTAGAAGCAGCAGGAATTCTTAAGGATAATCTACTGAATATTTTGGAAGATTTAGCCAGTTTAACCCCAGAAGAACGAAAAAAACTGCGTTATGACAAATTCCGCCAAATTGGAGTTTTTATTGATTCCCAGGCAACCGTTGCCGTTCACTCTTGACGGTCTCAGCTAAGAATGGACCAGAAGATGTTATACTAATCTAGGTGAACTTTTGTAACCAAAAGTAAGAACTGCCGTAGATTTCCCTAACACTTTACCTCAGAGCAGCCCCAACCAGAAAAACTAGCAATTTTCTGGGCAAACTGTGGGATAATTTTACCATGTCAGTTCCCTAAAGCTGACGTTAAACAGTTGCCAACTATCTACGACGCTCTCCAAAGTGTTGAGATTTCAATGATAGAAAATAGAATATATCATGGATTTTTCCCAAAGTCAAGCAAATGCCATCATTACTGGAGCAAGCAGTGGTATGGGCAAAGCAACTGCTCTAGCTTTTGCTAAAGCAGGGATCAATGTAGCCTTGGTAAGTCGTTCCCTAGATGCTCTAGATACGGTAGCTCAAGCTTGTACCCAACAAGGAGTAAAAGCTAAACCCTATGTTATGGACTTAAACGAGTTAGCCAAGATACCAGGGACCATTCAGGAGATTGTAGCTGATTTTGGTAACATCGACATTATAGTTAATAATGCAGGAATGGGCTACACCAATTTGCTAAGGGAGACTCCTTTAGCAGACTGGCAGCAGGTTATCAATTTGAATTTAACCAGCGTTTTTCAATGTGTACAAGGGGTATTACCCCAGATGAGAGAGCGCAAACAAGGAACCATCATTAATGTTGCTTCCATTGCAGCCACTCAAGCATTTCCAGAGTGGGGGGCTTATTCCGTGAGCAAAGCGGCTTTACTGTCTTTTTCTAAAGTATTAGCAGTGGAAGAACGGAGTAATGGTATTCGTGTAGTTGCCATTTCCCCTGGTTCTGTTAATACCCCGATGTGGGACACAGAAACAGTACAAGCTGACTTTGAGCGCAGTGCCATGTTAACCCCAGAACTGGTGGCGCAAACTATCCTTCAAGCGGCTTTACTCCCAGCCGAGGCCGTCATTGAAGATTTGACCATTTTACCGAGTGCTGGAACCCTTTAATCCCAAGATCAGCGTTTTTATTACCATGACAATAGCTTCCACCAACGCTCCCAACCTTCGTCAGTCTAATGGTTCTGACTTGCTTAACCCCGATATAGTTGAACAGGTTGTAACCACTAGACTCGATCGCAACACCCATGATGGACAAGAAGCGAAAATTCAACCCACTTCTAATGATGAAAGCATGGATAGAATGGAAGAAGCGGTTTACACCATGCTAGAAGAATTGGGTGAAGATCCTGAGCGTGAAGGGTTACTCAAGACCCCGAAACGGGTAGCAGAGGCCATGAAGTTCCTGACCCAAGGCTATAATCAGTCTCTAGAAGAGTTGGTTAATGGAGCCATTTTTGATGAAGGACATAACGAAATGGTGTTGGTGCGAGATATCAATTTCTTCAGTCTCTGCGAACATCATATGTTACCTTTTATGGGACAAGCTCATGTAGCTTATATTCCTAACCAGAAGGTGGTCGGGTTAAGTAAGTTAGCTCGTATCGTTGAAATGTACTCCCGTCGTTTACAGGTACAAGAACGTCTCACTCGTCAGATAGCCGAAGCTATCCAAGAAATTTTAGAGCCTCGTGGCGTTGCTGTGGTGATCGAGGCTAGTCATATGTGTATGGTAATGCGTGGGGTGCAAAAACCTGGCTCTTGGACAGTTACCAGTGCCATGCTTGGTGAATTTGATGAAGAACAAAAAACCCGTGAAGAGTTCCTCAACCTTATTCGCCATCAACCAAAACCCTTTTAGAACAACTTAAGTTGAGCAACTAGGGGTCAACAGTTGTTGACCCCTAAATAGTAAGTTTAGCTAACACCAACGTTGGAGGAAGCATAAACAGCAACAGTAAACACACCAGCAAGTAATAAGACAGCTGCAGCACCAAATATAATGTAATTACGTTTTTGAGAGGCACTGGGTGGCTCAGCTTCATAAACTTTAGGTTCTGCTGCAAAATTGTTTAAACGTCCGCCTTCTTCTGTGGTATAGGGCATAAAAAGTCCTCTTATATGCTTTTTGTAATTTTAAGTTGTTACCCCCCCAATATAATATAAAAAAACTTTACAAACAAGGGGAAGTTGCAAGAAATCAACTCAAACTAACCCCTAAACCCTAGCACAACAGCTTTCAGTAGGTTGTATTAATTTTTACTTATTCCCCGTCAAAGTACGTATTCTTATCTGAGCAAAGATCGCCAAAAATCCGTAGATTTACGGCAACTTTTATAATCTTTATGAGTTACCCTATATGTTATCCCTAGTCACCACTTATTTTCAGGGATGACATTAAAGTTGTTATCATGGGATTGATTGTATCACCTTTGCTTTTTTGGTTCATAATTTCTGCTAATGAAATCTCCGTTTCCTTCTCGTTCTTTAGCGTTTTATCTTCCTCTTATACTCAGTGTTTTTATAGGGGGAAGCATCTCTATTATTGTTACTTTTATCCATTGGTCTTCAGAAGCTTATAGAGTTAAGACAAATTTTGAAAAACAAGGAGATAATCTAACTGAACATTTACAACAACATATTCAGGAATATACCAATATTACTCAGTCCTTAGGTGCATTTTACGAGTCTTCTGATCAAGTTACTCGGAAAGATTTTAAGCTTTTTACTCAACATTTTTTGGATGAAAATTTAGGAATTTTAGGTATGGCTTGGTCCGCTAGAATTTCTCAACAAGAACGCTTAAATTACGAAAAAAATGATAATATCGGGATTTAGTAACTTTAAAATTTGGGGTAAAGATAAAAATGTAGTGAATAATAAAACAGAATATTTTCCTGTAACCTATGGGGAACCTCAACAACTTTATCGCTCAGTAGTTGGACTAGAATTAAGTTCTAGCAAAGTTCTCAATAGTCCATTAGAAAAATCAAGAGATACAGGAGAAATGACCACAAGTCAGCCTTTCACTTTGATTACTGGAGGACATGGTTTTATGTTATATTATCCTGTTTATGAGCGAGAAAGCAACCCACAAACTATTCAAGAGCGTCGTCAAAAATTTAAGGGAGTTGTCTATACGGTATATCGAATTGAAGATTTAATAACAAGGATTGTTAATCATACATCCGTTTCTGACTATAGTTTTTTTATTAGTGATACAGATACTATAAGCGATAATAGTCTCATTTTTGCTCTTGATGCTGAGACTAAAAAAGTTAATATTTCGACAACTATTCCTTTTTCTATTCCCTTAAGTTGCGAAACATTATTACCCTGTCAAAGAAAACTAATGATCGCTGATGATTCATGGTTTCTGACAATTATTCCTGAAGATAATCAGTATATTATTGTAATAGAATCTATGTTGCTTTTGCTATTAGGATTAGGAATAACCACATTAATAACAAATTATTTATGGAAAACCTTGTCAGAAAAAAAATCATATTGAACAAGTAGTTAAAGAAAGAACAAATGCTTGGCTGGAGAATACCGAAAACTTAGAAAAAAGAATCGATAAAAGAATACAAGAATTAAAAAATGCCAATGAAGAAAAAACTCAAATTTTAACTCAAATGAACTATGAATTACGACTTCCTTTGAACAATATTTTAGGATTCTTGGAACAAAGTAGTTATGGCAATAGTTTGACTCAAGAGCAAAAAGATAACGTTTATTATATACAAAAAAATAGTCAACATTTATTACAATTATTGAATAAAAACTTCTATTTTTCTAAGCTAATATCAGGAAAAATATCTATTCAGAGGAATATGGTTATTTTAGAGAATTTAGTAAATTCTATTTCTCGACAGTTTGAGGAAGAAGTTAAAAGAAAAAAACTCAAGTTAAATTATTATATTGAACCAGAAATTTCTCGATATATAAAAATTGATGAAACTAAACTAAGAACAATTTTAGTTAACCTTTTAGATAATTCCATAAAGTTTACGGATCAAGGTATGATTACTATAAAATTATTTTGTGATAATCAAGCTTGGCTGAGTGATAATAATACGGATAGTCTTGATCAAGAAAATCTTTGGATTGAAATAGAAGATAATGGCAGTGGTATTGCTCCAGACATTCAAGATAAAGTTTTTGAACCTTTTTTTCGGGTGAATAAGAAACAAGGGTTTGGCTTAGGATTATCTATTACATCTCAATTAATTAATTTAATGGGAGGTAAAATCTATCTAAGCAGTCAATTAGGGAGGGGAACAATCATTCAATTTTATTTACCATTTACTATTCCTAAAACAGAAGAAATTAGGACAAATAACCAACACCAAACCATAGTAAGTTTGGCTAACAATGAACCGAATTATCGCATTCTAGTGATTGATGAACAGCAGGAAAATCGAGAGTTATTAGTAGACTTTTTAAAGCCCATTGGTTTTAATCTTAAGGAAGCAAGTAAATTACAATCTGCTTTAGATGTATCACGTACTTGGCAGCCTCATCTAATTTTTGTCGACATAAAAATGTTATTATCAGAAAATAATCAAATAGTAAATGAGATTAAAAATATCCAAACCCTAAACCAGATAACAATTGTTGGGATAGCATCAGGGAAACTAGAAGAAAGTCAAAGAGAGCAATTACAAATATGGTGTGATGATTGTCTTTATAAACCATTTTCTATGGATTTAATTTTGGAGAAAATAAACTTCTATCTAGGTGTTTCTTATCTGTGGAATAATGAAGAAGTAGAAATGATTAGTACAAGGAAAATTGTAAAAAGCTTAAATTATACTACTTTAAAAATGATGTCTTCCCAATGGCTTAAAGAAGTTTACTCGGCTGCAAGTTCAGGGAATAGAAGTCTTTTAGAAGAGTTAATTCAACAAATTCCTGAGCGTCATGATTCAATTATCAACAGTATGAGGGAATTAGTAAATAATTTTAATTACCGTCAAATTAGAGAAATTATTGAACCATTAATTGATTAATTATGAATACCAATACAAACAAAAAAGCAGATATTCTCATTGCTGAAAATCAGATCGAAAGTCTAAAATTATTGTCTAAAGTTCTTGAAGAACAAGGTTATAAAGTGAGACAAGCTATTGATGGAGAAATGGCTTTGATTGCAGTAGAAGCAGAAATTCCTGATTTGATTTTATTAGGTATGAATCTAGATAGAGTAGATGATTATCAAGTTTGTAAGCAACTAAAAATGCAAGATAAAACTACTGATGTTCCTATTATATTTTTAAGAGATTTTGACGAATTATCAGATAAGATTAAAGCCTTTGAAATAGGAGGGACAGACTATATTATCAAGCCTTGTCAACAAGAAGAATTGTTGGTGAGAATAGAAACTCAACTAAAAGTTAGTTTAAAACTAAAAGAAGTAAAAAAAGAGAACAAAAACTTGGTAAAAAAGCTAAAAATAATAGAAAATTCTCAACCAGTACATCAACAAATTCCCCTAGAATCTCACTTATTATATCAAGCGATCGCCGCTACCAATAATAGTATTGTTATTACCGATGCTACCGCTTCTGATTATCCGATTATTTATGTTAACCCCGGGTTTGAAATCATGACAGGATATTCCTTGCAGGAAGTAACTGGAAAAAACTGTCGTTTTTTACAAGGAAGCGATGATCAACAACCTGAACTTGAACAGATTCGTGATTGTTTACAGAAGGGAGAATCTTGTCATGTTACTCTGAGAAATTATCGTAAAGATGGTTCATTATTTTGGAATGAAATGTCCTTATCTCCTATCAAAGATGAGTCAGGAAACATTCTTTATTATCTGGGTGTACAAACAGATGTGACTGACAAAAAAAAGCTAATGAAACCCAACAAAGATATAAAGCATCTCTACAGAAAATGAATCGAGAATTACATGAACTCAATCAAAAATTATATCGTTTAGCAAATATGGATGGCTTAACACAAGTTGCTAACCGTCGCTGTTTCGATGAAACTTTAGAGAAAGAATGGCGACGTTTAAGCAGAGAGCAAAAACCTTTATCTCTGATTTTGGGGGATATTGATTACTTTAAACGCTATAATGACAAGTATGGGCATTTAGGTGGTGATGATTGTCTCAAGAAAGTGGCAACCATTATCGCTAAATCAACCTTTCGCCCTGCTGATTTGGTGGCACGTTATGGAGGAGAGGAGTTTGCCCTTATCTTACCAGACACTCCCTATGACGGAGCAAAGGAGGTTGCTCAAAGAATTTTAGACTCCCTTCGCAGTGTAAAAATACCTCATCAAGTCTCTGATGTTAAACCTTATGTCACCATCAGTTTAGGGGTAGGAACTATCATGCCCTCTTTGCAAGAAAACATGATGTCCTTTGTCGATCAAGTGGATGAAGCCTTGTATGAGGCTAAAAAACAAGGACGCGATCGCCTTGAAGGCATTCAAAATAATTATCAATAAATATTTGCGTCAAGAACAATAATTTTGATTTTTTTGCTCATGAAAACACTTACCGTAACTATCATGACATTCAGTTATTTTGTATTAAGGTAGTTGAATCTGGTTTACGGGCAACCCAGTATTTACTAAGAAAATGTAGTTGCGTTTCCAGTAATTCAAACCCTGCTTTTTCTAATCTTTCCCCTAATTTATCTCTAATATAATCTTGATAATAGGGTTCATGGAACATAGCAGAAAAATTGTTCAGCATTCCTTCAAATTCAGGAGTATCCGCTAACTGCATAGAATCGCAAATAACGAATGTCCCTCCAGGTTTTGTCACCCGAAAACACTCCTCAATAACTGCTTGACGGGCAAACCCAGGCAACTCATGGAAGAGAAACACACAACTAACCCCATGAAAAAAGTTGTCAGGATGGGGTAAGTCTTCTGCATTAGCATGGCTGAGTTGGGGGAGTTCCCGAGGGTTTTCTGATAGGAGTTGGTTGGCTTTACGCAAATAGGCAGGGGATAAGTCAACCCCGAATAAAGACGCTTTAGGAAAGGTTGCCCGAAGTGCTTTTAAAGTACGTCCGGTTCCACAAGCAACGTCTAACACTTTAATCTGGTAAGCTGGAACCGAGGAAAATGTTGTTAATCCTTCTTTTAAAGGGGTAAGAATACGACGACGCATCCCATCAGCTATCCCGTTGAAAAGAATATCTACCTGTAAGTCGTAAAGATTAGCTGAGGAGTCACTGAGATAACCATCGGTTTGATGATGAAAGTTTTGTAAATAGTAACCGGGATAGCCTTCTTTCTCAATATCATCGGCAAAGGATTGATATTCTTTGCGTTGCAATCTTGACCAAATTTTGGGTAAGTCTAGCCACATTTCAGGATAATAACGTAGTAAATCTGGCAAGAAACTATCAAATAAAACTTCCACAGGATAGATCCCTTTTTGGACATCTTCCCAGTCTATTTCACAAAGTTGACTCCGACTTTCTTGTAACTTTAACAATAATTCAGGAGAAAGAGGAGAAGTCATATCTTGACGACTGGGGATAACCGTATTTGTCAAGCGATCGCTGATATTTTTATGAGCAAAACTAAATAAACTTTTAGTTTGCTGGAACCCTTGATAAGCAAACTTAGTCAGGGCTTCAGAAAATGGTGAAAGTAAATCAGGGTTAGGGGTAGATTGCATTGAAAAAAGTTTTTAGTAATGAGAAAAAAGATTTGTAAAGTTTTCTAAAGTATATCCAATCTCAAAAATTAGATCAAGGTGTCTCTTGAGAATGCAAGAGGAATGGGTATCTTGATTGTCTATTATTTAATTTTTAACTCTTGGGCATCAAAAATAGCCATAACTGCCATAAAAGCTCTTATGAATAATAATTTTTAAGAAATTCTCTGCCAATCTTTAGGCTTCCGCTGTTTAATCCAAGTTTAACTAAGTCTTAATCTTTTTATTCCTAGTGGAATGTTACAATGGCTACAATATGAATAGGGAATAAATACTCAAGCGGTTGGGTGAACCAGTTTTAGGAACTGGTAATCCTATGTCAGTTTACTTTTTTTCTACAAGTCTATTTAAGCAAAATTTAAACATTATTTTAGAGTTAACGCTTTAAGGAGGGATTGGGCTATCCTAGTGACAAGATACACCATAGAAGATATTAAAGATGAAGCACTGCATCTAGTGGAACAAGGGAAACTAGGTAAACAACAAAGAATCTATACCTTGTGTCAGTATCTTCCTTCAGGGGAATGGCGCTGTATTGAAACCGAGTTAGAAAGAAATGACTTCTTACTCAGAGATTGTATTGGGGATATAATTCCAGCGCAAGACTGGAACAACGATTAACTCGTTGTCAGGTGGGCTAAATCAAGGATTGATTTTGAGCAAAATAGTGGCAATCCCTGCCCACCATCGTTAATATTTATTTTAGCTTAGAATAAGCTAAATCGTATAATAATGGGGCTAATTGGATGTTTAGTTGAGAGATAAAGACCCAATGGCAAGGTTAGCCCTACTGAGTGTATCGGATAAAACAGGAATTGTTGAATTAGCCCGTCAATTAGTCAAGGAATTTGATTTTGAATTAATCAGTAGTGGAGGTACGGCCAAAACCCTACAAGAAGCCGGACTCACAGTTACAAAAGTTAGTGACTACACAGGTTCCCCAGAAATTTTAGGGGGTAGGGTTAAAACCCTCCATCCTCGCATTCATGGCGGTATTTTGTCCCGTAGAGAGATACCCCAAGATGTAGAGGATATGGATAGTAATGATATTCGTCCCATTGACTTAGTGGTGGTTAATCTTTATCCATTTGAAGAAACCATTGCTAAAGCAGACGTGACAGTAGCTGAAGCCATAGAGAAAATTGATATTGGTGGGCCAACTTTACTCCGTGCCTCAGCAAAAAATTTCGCCCATGTCACCGTTTTATCCAATCCTAAATATTACGAGAGTTACTTACAAGAATTAAAGGATAATAACGGGGAAGCCTCCTTAAATTTTCGGCAAAAAATGGCAGGAGAAACCTTTGCCTTAACCAACGCCTATGACGGAGCGATCGCCGATTATTTTGCCAGTCTTTCCACAGGGGAAACCACCACCTTACCCAGTCGTTACACCGTTGCCGGAACCGCCTTTCAAACCCTGCGTTATGGAGAAAACCCCCATCAAAGTGCCACTTGGTATCAACGGGGAAGCAAGGCTACAGGATGGACGGCAGCAACGCAATTGCAAGGAAAAGAACTCAGTTATAATAATTTAGTAGATTTAGAAGCAGCCAGACGGATTATTGCTGAATTTGACCCGAAAGAACCAGCAGCAGCCGTTCTTAAACATACCAACCCCTGTGGGGTAGCCGTAGCCGGGAGTTTAGCCGATGCCTACGAACAAGCCTTTAACGCTGACTCTATTTCCGCCTTTGGGGGGATTGTGGCCTTAAATCAGCCCTTGGATGGGGAAACAGCAGAGAAATTAACTAAAACCTTCTTAGAATGTGTGGTAACTCCAGCTTGTACAGAAGAAGCGAAGGAGATTATTAGTAAAAAAGCCAAAGTTAGGGTCTTGTTATTGCCTGATTTAAGCCAGGGACCCAAGCAAACCGTAAAAGCGATCGCCGGCGGGTTATTGGTGCAAGACTCAGATGATGCGGTGGATGTACCGGATAACTGGGAAATCGTAACAGAGAAGCAACCAACTCCTGAGCAACTGGCGGAGTTATTATTTGCCTGGAAAGTAGCCAAGCACGTTAAATCAAATGCGATCGTTGTCACCAAAAATCGCATTACTTTAGGTATTGGTGCCGGTCAAATGAACCGTGTAGGGGCGGTGAAAATTGCCCTAGAAGAAGCTGGAGAGGGAACTAATGGGGGATACCTTGCTAGTGATGGTTTCTTCCCCTTTGACGACTCTGTACGCACTGCTGCTGCTGGAATACAGGCGATCGTGCAACCAGGCGGCTCTTTACGGGATAAAGACTCTATTGCTGCGGCCAATGAGTTAGGGCTAGTGATGGTCTTGACAAAAATGCGTCATTTTCTCCATTAAGTAAGTCTGAAAAGTATATTCTTTCCTTAACAAAGTAGGGGTCAACGGCCGTTGACCCCTACTTTGAACTCCTCACTCCTAACACCGAACTCAGGTCATTACCTTGGGAATTTGTCTGATTATTGAGTATCATAAACATAAAGAGAATAAGAAAATACCTTGAAAAAATGGCTGAAAATAACTGGCAAAATTTCTTAAAAAATATCGGAGCATGGCGAGGATCGTTTACTAAAATTTCTCCCCAAGGTGAAATACTTGATTCTACTCTTTCTATTATCAATTTAGAAGGGTTAGAAGACAATAAATTAGTTAAGTTTCGTTTGCGTCGTTTTGGGGGCAATAGCTATGATGAAACTCCCACTCAAGACTATGGACAAGAATACCGTTCTTTGGGAAGACAAATTATTTTCTTTGAGACGGGAACCTTCTCTAAAGGGTCATTTCAATTAGCCCCTTTTGCCGATTTTGGATCAGAATTTGGATTTATTGAAGGCGATCGCCGTTTACGTTGTGTCTTGTTATACGACCGTCAAAATGAGCTTTCAAGTATTACTTTAATTCGAGAATTCCGTAGTGGTAGTAATGCTCAAGAACGTCCTCCATTAACCTTAGAACAATTACTAGGAACATGGCAAGGAAAAGCTTACACTGCTTATCGTGATCTTCGACCTACAGATAAATTTGAAACCAGTTTAGAAGTCAAAAAAATTGATAATAATAAAATTCAACAACAGTTAACTTTTTCAGGAACCACCCTGACTTCATCAGCCAGTATTGAGGGTAATAAGCTAGTATTTAATAGTGGAGATAATCCTAGACAAATTTTATTGTTACCCGATGGGAGTTCAACCAATGCACCCCTAAAATTAGAATTACGTAAACCCTTCTTTTTAGAAGTTGGTTGGTTAGTTAATGAAAAAGAACGTCAAAGATTAATTCGTAATTATGATGCAACTGGTGCATGGATCGGTTCAACTTTAGTTATTGAAAAGAAAATTGATTAGAGAGATTCGGAGTACCTCAGCAATGACAATTATTCATGGTTCATTGTTCATGGTTCATTTTCTTGGCGCAAATGACCCAAGATAGCCTACTATATTGATGGTTATGCAAGAAAATCGAAAATCCTATGCGAATTGCTCTATTCACAGAAACTTTCTTACCTAAAATTGATGGTATTGTGACCCGTCTACGGCATACGGTTGATCATTTACAGCGCAACGGGGATCAAGTCTTAGTTTTTTCCCCCGACGGTGGGTTAAGAGAACATAAAGGAGCAAAAATTCATGGCGTTAAAGGTATTCCTCTTCCTTTATATCCTGAGTTAAAATTAGCCATTCCTACTCCTCAAGTGGGTAAAGCATTAGAGAGATTTAAACCTGATTTAATCCATGTGGTTAATCCTGCGGTTTTGGGATTAGGGGGTATTTATTTCGCTAAAACCTTAAATATTCCCCTAGTCGCTTCTTATCATACTCATTTACCCCAATATTTACAACATTACGGTTTAGGTTCCTTAGAAGGATTACTCTGGGAACTGCTAAAATTAGCCCATAACCAAGCCCGTCTCAACCTCTGCACATCGACGGCCATGGTAGAAGCTTTAGAAACTCATGATATTGAACGGGTGGATCTCTGGCAAAGAGGGGTAGATACAGAAATGTTTCAACCCCATTTAGTCTCAAAACAAATGCGATCGCGTTTATCGGGAGGCAACCCCGAAAAACCCCTACTTTTATACGTGGGACGAGTTTCGCCAGAGAAGCAAATAGATCGCATTAAACCTATCCTAGAGGCTATTCCAGAGGCACATTTGGCGATTGTTGGAGATGGACCCCATCGGGAGGCGTTAGAGACTAATTTTGCCGGGACTCAGACCCATTTTATCGGCTACCTCCAAGGGTTAGAATTGGCTTCAGCTTTTGCTTCGGCGGATGCCTTTGTTTTCCCTTCCACAACGGAGACGTTGGGGTTAGTTTTATTGGAAGCCATGGCCGCTGGATGTCCTGTGGTAGCAGCTAATTCTGGGGGTATTCCTGATATTGTTACGGATGGGGTGAATGGCTATCTATTTGAACCCACAGACCCAAATGGCTCGATTATGGCTACAAAACGCCTTTTAGCAGCCACAGAGGAACGGGAACAGCTACGCAGCAATGCCCGACAAGAGGCAGAAAAATGGGGATGGGCTGCGGCTACTCGTCAGTTAAAACGCTACTATGAATCGGTTCTTGATCAAGATGTTTTACCCCGTGTTGCTTAATGTGAAAAGAATGCCAATGGCTTATCAGTAAGGTGATTTCCGAGAAAGCTTTTCCCATAGGGGGTAATCGCTTGGACTAAAGGCTTTCAAGAAATAAAAGGAACAGAGAGTTAGCGGATCTTGGTACACAACTTTAAAATTTCATAATTGGCTTGTCTGAAAAAACAGAAGAAATAGATTAAAATGAAGAGGTAAAAAGATTAGAGAGAGTAAATTGAAGCTAAAACAGACAAATAATCCCTTAACCCCCTCGATGGTCGATGATTTACGTTTAGCAGCCTCAAAAATGACGGGAGCAGAGCGTCGTTCATTTCAAGCTGAAATGTGTCTCAAGTATTGTGGAGGAAGTGCCAGACAAACCGAAATCGTGTTTGGTTGGGGGAGAAAAAATGTTCAACTTGGATTACATGAAAAACGAACTGGGATAGTGTGTTTAGGATTACAATCAGTCAATAGTGGATGTAAAAAATGGGAGGAAAGATACCCAATAGTTGCCCAATCATTGAAAGAAATAGCCGAAGCTCACGCACAACAAAACCCCACATTTAATAACCCCATTGCCTATACAAGATTAACGGCGGCTGAAGCCATTAAACAATTAAGAAATCTAGGATATAATGGAGAGGAGGTTCCTGCTGCTTCGACAATGGCAGATATTTTAAATCGTTTGGGCTATCGATTAAGAAAAGTGGTAAAAGCTAAACCTAAAAAAAAATCTCGGAGACGGACGCTATCTTCGAGAATATAGAGAAAAAAGATAGAAAAAAAGACCCTTCTGTGAAACGTTTAAGTATGGATTGTAAAGCAACTGTGGAAATAGGAGAATATTCACGTGGCGGACAAACCAGAGGTTATAATCAAGCTCAAGATCATGATATGGGAACTAAAGAAAAATACGTTCCTTGTGGGATTGTAGATAAAGAGACAGGGCAACTTTATGTAACTTTTGGAAGTTCTTATAAAACGAGTGATTTCATGGTAGATAACTTGGAGCAATGGTGGACAAGTCTGAGTATAACTGAAAAGCAGCAACTAGAGAACATCCAATTTAAAGTTGATAATGGACCAGAAAATAGTGGAAGAAGAAGGCAATTTTTGAAGAGAATGGTAGAGTTTGCCGACCAAACTAAGAAATCTATTCAATTACTATATTTTCCTCCTTATCACAGTAAATATAATCCCATAGAAAGATGTTGGGGAATTTTAGAGAGGCATTGGAACGGAACACTTCTGAGAAATGCTCAAACGATGTTAGCTTGGGTAAAAACTATGACATGGAAAGGCTTAAATCCGATAGTTAAGTTAAGTAAAAAAGTTTATCAAAAAGGCATTTCTTTAACGAAAAAAGAGATGAAGGAAATTGAGAAACGTTTAGAACGTAATCCTCACTTACCTAAATGGGATATTTTGATTAGACCCAGTTAGTCTAAAAAGTTAATAAGAGTGTAAAATTAAGTGAATTTCCTTTTTAAAAATAGTCAAAGCTAATTTAAAAGTTAGCGTATTTCTTTCTTTTAGATAGGGAGGTTTTTGTTCGCGGAAAGTATCCGCGAACAACTTTTTATTTTTCCCTTTTCGCTTATTTGAGATGTTCTACAAACAGATTCTGAGAATGGGTGGGAAACTTTTTCTTGGAAATCACCTTACCCACAGTCCAAATTGGTAATTATTTAATACTATAATTAGCCTAAAAAGTAGCTCAATAAAACCGTTTATTGGTTTAGTTTATCTTGAATTATTTCTATTTGATTGCTTTTCTCTGTTAAACCAAAATAGTTCATCAGTTTAACAACACCAATAGAAACAACAACACCAATAGATAAACCACCTGCTAACAAGAGCAGAAATATTTTTTTTGCTTGGTTTACAGCTTTTTTCTGTCTTTCGGTTGTTGGGGAATCATAATCCATAATAAAATTAAGTAATTAATTATCTAATAATTCTAACCCATTCAAGAAACTTCTGCTACTGCGAGTATCCGTGAGAGATTTTGGATAACGAACCCCTAAAGCATAGAGACGATTTTTAACGAGATATAGTCTTAGGGTAATTATTTCCTCTTGGTTAGAAAATGTCAGTTCTTTACCTACATTTTTATCCAAAAAGATTGCTCTTTGTTGCGTTAATTGAAATCCTTTACCTGGGGGTATTTCCTCTTTTATTGCTTCTAACAAAACATCAATATTTTCAATTTGTTCATCTGTTAAACCTTCTGCATAGGCAGCAATATATTCTTGATTGTCTCTATGAGAGGCTAAACTACGAAAACTAATATCCCCTAAAGTTGTTGCTAATAATACTTCATCTTCGGTTAAAATACCAGGTGGCATCCAGAAAGAAACCCCTCCTTGCCTAAAGACAATAAATTGCCAACTATTAGATTGATTCCTAAGAGGAATAACGCCATCAGGAGGATTTTGAAATGATAATCTATCTTCTGAAGTTAAGCGTCCACTTTCAAAGAAACTTCTGATTTCTCGACCAATGGAAGGGGTTTGCTGTGCAATTTGTACTGAGGGTTTAATCGGTACTGACTTAGCCGAATTTACAAATAAGGCAAACGTAAAAACTGAAATCATTGAAGTGGTTTTTAACAGACTTTTCATCGACACTCATCAAATAAGACTTTCTAATTATCCCATATCTTTACATATTTTTCTGCTAATTTTCTGAAAACTGTAACAGCATTACTCCTTAAAGACTTAATTTATCATTCAGCAATAGTGATAACAGAGAAGATGTTATCATTAAAGGCTAAAAATATTGATATTTTTTCATATTATTCAGGTAAATAATTAATATTTAATACTTGTTCAGGAGTAAAAGGACAGTTTATAGGAAAAGTATCTAAAGATAAACCTGTTTCAATTGATGCTTGTTTTCTTGCTTTTTGATAACAAGGTTAAAAAACTTCCTCAAAATATAGCTTTAAACTCGGACTATCAGCAAAATCATCATCTAGTCTATCCCGATGTTCAAAAATAGTCGATAACCAACTTCTTGAACGCTTTTCTGGTTGGTATTTATATTTTAATAAGTGACAAAGAAGAATTTTAAAGTTACTTTTTACTGCTTTTTTTTGACTAATTCCCATATCTTCTATTTCTTCTATCAAGTTACTAATATCTAACTCTGTCAATCTTCCCTCTCGTAATAATTGTACGGTTTCTTCTAACCATAAACAATAATCTTTATCATATAAGTTCGTTTTCATCATGACCTCTATTTTTATTCAGGAAAATAGTCTGGTTTCAAGGTATCTTGTTCGAAAAAAGGAGATTCAATAGGAAATTCATCGATAGATAATCCTGTTTCTGCGGCAGCTAATTCTCTAGCATCTTGATAACATAAGTCAAAGTTATTAGCAAAATAAACTTTTAAACTAGGACTATCTTCAAAACTATCTCTAATTCTTTTTCTATGTTCAATAATAGAACTCTTCCAACTTTTTGAGCGTTTAGTGGGTTGATATTTCCATTTTAATAAGTGCATTAACAGTATCCGAGAGTTACTTTTGACTGCTTTTTTTTGACTAATTCCCATATCTTCTATTTCTTCTATCAAGTTACTAATATCTAACTCTGTCAATCTTCCCTCTCGTAATACTTGTATGGTTTCTTCTAACCATAAACAATAATCTTTATCATATAAGTTTGTTTTCATGACTACCTCTATTTTTGATGAGTATCATTTGAATTTTGTCCATCAATGTGTACTATGGTAAGTATTCAGGATCAAGAATTTCCTCAATTTTAAAAGGACAATTTTTTGGAAAGGTATTTAAAGAAAGTTCGGTCTCATCGGCTGCTTGTTTTCGTGCTTCTTGATAACTTTCATCAAAAACTACCTCAAAATATCTTTTTAAACTGGGACTGTTTTTAAAGGCTTTTAAGATACGTCTTCTATGTTCTCGGATACTCCCACGCCAACTACCGCTTTGTTCTTCAGGTTGATATTTCCATTTTAATAAGTGCATTAATAGCACGATTAAGTTGCTTTCTAAAGCATTTTTTTCACTTCTTCCCATGTCTTTTATTTCTTCAATTAAGTTAAAGATATCTAAATCTGTTAATCTTCCCTCTTGTAATAATTGTATAGTTTCTTCTAACCATAAATAATAATCTTTATCATATAAGTTCGTTTTCATAATAGCCTCTATTTTTGATGAGTATAATTTTAACTATCTAAGCTGATTCTAAAATTCTAACATGAAGCACTTCATTACTCATTAAAGGTTCGATTTGTGATTCAGCAACAGTTATAACAGAAATAGTTTCTCCCACAGCATTAAAAACTTCTAAACTGTAACCATCTTCTCCATTTTTTACAGGATGATGTTCAACAATGGTTGCGACATCTCCTCGACATAGTTTATAGTTTGCTAAGTCTTCTTTTAATGCGACTCTAGTAAATAGTTCAAATTTCATAATTTAATTCACTTGTTAGGATAAAGGGTAATAAACTTGGTTTGTCCAGAATCAAATTCTGTCATCCATATTGTAACAATTTCTAGACTAACTCTATTTAGGTCTTTTACAGAGAATGTTAGAATTTAAGTAGGGTGGGCATTGCCCACCATACTGAGAAAAATTATAGTAAAACATTATGTCTAATTAGGGTTTGCTGAATAAAAGCAAAACCCTATTCTTTAAAAGGTTACACCCATATTCGCGATCGCAAAAAAGATCAGCTTTGTCGGCTACAAACCGCTATAATTGGTAGAAACACCTCCCAGTTGTTGCTCAAGAACAAATGTATCGAAAAGAGGAGCAACCTTTACCGCCCCCAGAAAAATTTGAATTACCTTTCGAGGGCAAATTGTCCCCCAATAATCGTTGGGTAATCATGGCAGAGTTGATACCTTGGGATGATTTTGAGGAAGAATATGCTAAACTTTTTCAGCAGAAAAAGGTGCGCCAGCCAAACTATTTAGAATGGCATTAGGGACATTAATTATTAAGGAAAAATTAGGAACAAGTGATAGAGAAACTATAGAACAGATTAGAGAAAATCCCTATCTACAATACTTTATAGGTTTAAATTGTTATCAACAAGAGCCACCACTGGAATCTTCAATGCTAGTTCATTTTAGGAAAAGAATTGATGGAGAATTGATAAACAAAATCAATAAAAAAATAGTAAAAAGAGAAATAGACAAGAGTGATAAAGAAGTAAAAAAAAAGGATTGTCTCCAAGAAAAAGGAGAAAAAATAAAAAATAAAGGTAAACTAATTTTAGATGCGACTTGTGCGCCAGCAGACATCAAATACCCAACGGATTTAGGCATATTAAATCAAGCCAGAATTGAGACAGAAAGAATAATAGATAATCTTTATAAACCATTAAGAGTGAAATTGAGAAAAAAGCCGAGAACTTCTAGAAAAATTGCTAGAAAGGAATACTTAAAAGTAGCTAAAAAACGAAAAGTATCTTATCAAGAAAGAAGAAAAGCTATCGGGAAACAGTTAAAATACCTTAAGAAAAATTTAGGAAATATAGAAGACTTAATTCAAGCTGGGGCTTCCCTGGAAAATCTGAGTAAAAGACAGAAAAATTGTCTAGAGACTATCAAAAAAGTTTATGAACAACAACAGTCAATGTGGGAGAATAAGACCCAGAGTGTTCCTCAAAGAATTGTAAGTTTAACTCAACCGCATATTCGTCCAATAGTGAGGGGAAAAGCAGGAAAACCAATAGAGTTTCGAGCTAAACTCTCAGTAAGCTGTGTAGATAACTATGTGTTTCTAGACAAAATAAGTTGGGAAAACTTCAATGAATCTTGTCATTTAAAAGAACAAGTAGAAAAGTATAAAGAAACGTTTGGCTATTATCCCGAATCCGTCCATGTAGATAAAATTTATCGAACTAGGGAAAACAGAAATTGGTGTAAGGAAAGAGGGATAAGAATCAGTGGTCCGAAGTTAGGAAGACCTCCGAAAAATGTCAGTGAAGAAGAAAAGAAACAAGCCCACTCCGATGAATGCTTCCGTAATGCTATTGAGGGAAAGTTTGGACAAGCTAAACGAAGATTTAGCCTAAATTTCGTGATGACAAAACTCCCTGAAACCTCCATTACATCTATTGCTATTACATTTTTAGTTGTCAATCTTTCTAAACTTCTGAGGCAGTTTTTGTCGCTTTTTTTGTCCTTATTTACTAATAATAGAACAGGGGAACTCATCAAACCGCCTTTCATTAATTTTGATTATACTTTAAACAATTTTTATGTACTAAAACTTATTGATTTGTCAGAAAATTCTTGGTCAAAAGTGGCATAAATTTTGGAGAAACTTTTTCAGCAAACCCTAATTATCGTCGTCTTTATGTTCCTGGTGGAACCTATTTTTTCACAATAGTTACTTATCAAAGACGGCCTTATTTTGCTAATTCAGATAATGTGAATAAACTTCGTACAGCAGTAGCAACTGTCAAAAAAGAAATGCCTTTTAATATTTTTGGTGCAGTTATTTTACCTAATCATCTTCATTTTCTTTGGGTATTACCTCCTAATGATAAAAACTATTCTAAACGTATTGGACACATTAAAACCCTATTTACAAAATCATTTCGGGGTAATAACGCTTTACCTAAGACGGTTTCTATTTCTCGACAAAAACACCGTGAAAGTAATGTTTGGCAACGACGTTTTTGGGAACATACAATACAAGATGAATCAGAGTTAGAAACTTATTTGAATTATATTCACTATAATCCAGTTAAACATGGTTTAGTTTCTTGTCCCCATTTGTGGTCATATTCAAGTTTTCATAGTTTGGTTCAAAAAGATGGATATTCATCTAGTTGGGGATGTGTTTGTCAGGGAAAATTAGATAAAATTCCTAATTTTGATAACATTAAAAATTATGTTGGTGAATGACAGATATTGTTAGAGATTATGTAAGAATTGTTTTTTACCCTAGTCTAGTGGTAAGGTGGGCAATGCCCACCCTACTCAATTTAATTTAGGTCTTTCTATGTTTGTGCGTTTCACTCAAAAAAACTATAAGTGTAGATGCTGCACCAACAGCTAATTTTGCGTGTCTTGGTTGTAAACCTTTGCTTGAATTGGATTTACCATGACCAGTACCATAGTGATTTCTTAACTCAGCAATTCCTTGAGTAATTGTTGCTAAATTACTGAGTAGGTTTTTAATAGTGTCACTTGCTTTCGCTTTGTCAGGAATATCTTCTGGAGTTAACTCTAATTGCTTAACAGTAAGCTTAACAAGTTTAGTCAACTTTTCCTTTTTGGTAAATTGTATATTGCATTCTTCTAATATGCTTTTACAACAAGTTTCTCCTGACTCCTTCGCAGTACCTATTGCTAATTCTGGATCATGATTAATAGCTTTTTCCATACGCTCAAGTTGTTTGGAAATATATTCATCATCAATACCTGAGAATAATTCTTGAACTAACGGTATTCCTGGTAAGATTGATGTTCCTATAAACTGGCCTTTAAAGATTGGTTTCTTTGAAATTTGTCCTTTTTCAATTATTTGATATCCATCGTTTTTTAAGTGTTTATTATAAAGTTCACAGAGTTTTTGTGCTTCGTGAATATCTTGTCTGACAACAGGATGAATAGTTTCACAAAGAAATCTGAGAAAAGTCTCATCATCACCCCTTATTAAGTTAAATCTTGGATCATCAAAAATCCAGTCTATTGGCCAGTCATTATTATTAACAGTATGTTGCCATATATCTTGTTCAGCATTGTTAAATCTGCCATCAAAAGACTCCAGAGATTCTAAATCCCAAATTCTTGAAAGAAACTCAATTTCTTCCAGTCGACCATACAATTCAATCTCCTCCAAGAATATTGAATCTATAATATCTCTTCTTGTAACTTCTGTAATTTTAGTGTCCATTGCAGTTTCTTACTCGTCAAGCTAAAAAACATTTTAGTGATTGTTTGTCTTTCGCTTGGCTAAAACCCATATTTCATGGATTTTAGCTTAATTGCATTTCCCAGAGATTAATTAGCACAAGCAGTACAATTATTATCAGACTCTTTAAAATCGTCTTTCTGAACTGTCCTAACGTAATATATCGCCTTACAACCTTCTTTCCAAGCTAATAGTAACGTCTCAAAAATATCCTTAGCAGTCAAACAGCGTTCTGGTTCATCAGCAAAGTAAACACCCTGATTCAAATTAAACAACAATTCCATAGAAATTCCTGTATCTATCCATTGTTGAATAGTTGCAACCGCTTTGACCACTTTTTGTTGTTCTAGGGTCTTATTTTCGTGATAAAACCAGAAAGATTCTTTAATAAATGGAGGTGCAATAGGAATCGTTCCCTTAGCCCATTTATCGTAAAAGAAACGACTATAAACAGGGAGAATACTAGCCGTACAACCCTGTACCAAAGAAGAAGAAGTATTAGGGGCGATCGCAGTGATATGGGAGTTACGAATACCATAAGTTTTTATGTCTTCTGATAACTGCACCCAACGCTCTTTTTTAGAAGCATTTTCAACGAACCAATCAACAGGTTTTGAACCTATTAATAACCCTTTACTCCAGTCGCTTCCCTCGAAAGCGTTATAAGGACTTCTTTCTTTGGCCAACTCCATAGATGTATGGGTACACCAATAACCTACCTCTTCAAATAAGTTACTAATTTCGGTTATATTTTCGTAGGTTAAACCCTTTTTAGCCAACCAGTCAGCTAACCCCATACAACCAACTCCAACGGTGCGATATCTATCGTTATGTGCCTTTGCATCGTTAAATGGAGGGTTAGTAATATCGATAGTATTATCCAGAATACGAACAGAAATATTACAAAGATAATCCAGTTCTTCTTCCTCAATATTGGCTAAATTTAAGCTAACTAAATTACAGCAATGAGCAAACTTTCCAGGAGTAACATTGGAAAAAGATTCCGTACATTGTCCTGTCAAAATGCCATTAAACATTCCTAAATGACGTTTTGGTTCGCTGAAGCAATAAGTATCATCATAACGACAAGTTAACTCTACCTTTTCGACACGAATAAACTGACTCGCTTCTCGCTGTGGTTCCCTCAAGTTCCACTGTAAACGATTAGTTTTTAATCCGAGTTCTCCTAACTGGAATAAACCATTAGATGAGATCAATAAACGATATTTTGCCTGACAAAAATAGTCTTGATATCCTCCCTTTCCATCAGGAAGAGATCGATAACCCATCTCGTCCATTTTGACCACTTTAGAATCCACCCCTAATGTTTGTAACATCAGACGAATATCTAAAAGAAATTGTTGATGAGTCGAAGCAACTTGTAGAGATTCATTGTCACCATTTCTAGCAACAGTTCCATCAGCATCTAATAACCCTGCAAGCCATTCTAAACGAGATTGTATGGTGTAACCATTAACAGGAACGGTAAATTTAGCAGGGATATCTAACGGCAGTTTACAAACAATTCTATCTTGATTTACATCATCATAAACTGCTACTTCATCCCGTTCAATGCGCCAACTTTTATCCCCATAACTTCCTCCGTAATACTTATTACGAACGGTAACAAATGGTAGTAGTTCTTTCTTTTCACCATATAAATCTATCTCTGGTTTTCCCATACCGTCATGACTTCCATCACCACTAAAAAAGCCTGATGTATAAGCATAGGGAAAATCGATGTCATTCTCTGATTCCACTAAAGGAAGACGATATTTAATCAATTTATCTCCCTCTTGTAAATCTTTGGCCTCAACAATTTTTACTTTGCCTTTGTAATTTTCTTGAACATGAAACTTATGATAATAAGTACAGTCCAAGGACTCACCATTAGAAAAGTGAACCTTTAACAAAGGTTGATTTTCTCCTGTCTTTTTAACTAAAACTTCCGACCATTCTGAACCATTCCAAATATTAACCTTTTCTCCTGCTACATCAGCGATCGCTATTTGTCCCCTATCTGTTAAAATTTTTGTTTCAGGGGCAACACATAAATTTACACCCGGAATATAGCCCACGTGCTTATTCGGATTAGCCTTATTAATAGTATCTTTAAAAGCTAAATAAGGCATCCCTGTTTCTACCTGCGATCGCATTATTGTTTTAAACAATTCACGAGCATTAACACGCTTATACAGAGTAATTTCTCTATCTAATTCCGCCTCGATTAAACCATAAGCTTCCTCAAACTTTTCTCCCCATAATTCTGCTAACTCAATACCCAACTTTTCTTTGACTTGATAGGGATCAACTAAAGTCCATTCCTCTTTATTTTCCACCCGACGCATAAATTCATCGGTCAATATTAACTGAGGAAAAACATCATAAGCTTTGCGTCTTTGATCCCCGTTTTCTGTTTGTATCTCTAAAAATTCTGGTACATCTAAATGCCAAATATCCAGTCCAACGGTAACAGCACCGGCCCTTCTTCCTCCTTGGTTAACGGCGATCGCAGTATCATTTAACAACTTAATCCAAGGAATAACCCCCCCAGAAGCGTTATTTTTCCCCATCACCCAGCTACCAGTGGCCCGAATACGACTGACATTAACCCCAACACCACCGCCATTTTTGGAGATCCTCGCAGTGTTGGTAATCTCTTCAAAAATGCTCTCTAAGTTGTCGTCTATAGACAAAATGAAACAACTGGTCAAAGACCCCCCCGGAACCCGTAAATTAGCTAAAATAGGGGTTGCCAGAGACACTTTACCCTTGGCTATGGCTTCATAAAATCGTTTTGCCCAAGGTAATCTATTTTCAGGGCTTTCTACCGTTGCCAATAGTAAAGCACAGGTTAAGAAAGCTTCTTGGGGAAGTTCATCGTCCAAAAGGTAACGACTGGTTAACAAAACCGCTCCAGCGTAGTCGTAGTCAGTATCCCAGTCTGGATTAATCCAACTTCCAGCCTCTTGTAATTCTGCTGTAGAATAGGTTAAGAGACGATTATCGTATTGTTTAGCATCTATTTTAGTCTTTGCTACAATTTCATAGTTACCATACTGATAACCCCTACTGACTAGGGTATCTTTCCAGAGACTCCAGATATGCAGTCTTCCGGCAATATAACGCCAGTCTGGTTCATCGGGACTACACATTTCCAAAGCACAGTTAATTAGGTTATCCTGGATCTCCCTGGTGGTGATACCGTCCCGTAAACGAGTTGTTAACCCTGCTTCTAAGGCAATACTGTTTACTTCTCGATCAGCACAGGCCCAGTCTACCACTGCCCGAATCTTGACTATATTTAACGCAGTCCAAGATCCGTCCCGTCGTCTCACTCTAATCTTACTCTCTCCTAACTGTGAATGGTAAAGAGAAGAGGTTTGAGTGTCGCCATGAGAGGTTTGTTTAGGGGAAGTTAAGACGGTGGGTTGCATCATTTATACTACTTAGGACTAATGAAATAACTAATAACTTTGTACTTTAATTTCAGGTAAGTTTATGTCAACTTGAAAAGGACACTTTCTGGTTATACCACATATATGGTGTTATTTGTCCAATGATGATAGATTAATAACCCTATATGTGGATCATGGGATTTTTACCTTAACTTGTTTTGCTCCCTATGATTGTGATTTTCACTACATTAACTGAATATGTTCTGATATCTTCTAATTAGGGTTTGCTGAAAAAGTTTCTCCAAAATTTATGCCACTTTTGACCAAGAATTTTCTGACAAATCAATAAGTTTTAGTACATAAAAATTGTTTAAAGTATAATCAAAATTAATGAAAGGCGGTTTGATGAGTTCCCCTGTTCTATTATTAGTAAATAAGGACAAAAAAAGCGACAAAAACTGCCTCAGAAGTTTAGAAAGATTGACAACTAAAAATGTAATAGCAATAGATGTAATGGAGGTTTCAGGGAGTTTTGTCATCACGAGATTTAGGCTAAATCTTCGTTTAGCTTGTCCAAACTTTCCCTCAATAGCATTACGGAAGCATTCATCGGAGTGGGCTTTTTTCTTTTCTTCTTCACTGACATTTTTCGGAGGTCTTCCTAACTTCGGACCACTGATTCTTATCCCTCTTTCCTTACACCAATTTCTGTTTTCCCTAGTTCGATAAATTTTATCTACATGGACGGATTCGGGATAATAGCCAAACGTTTCTTTATACTTTTCTACTTGTTCTTTTAAATGACAAGATTCATTGAAGTTTTCCCAACTTATTTTGTCTAGAAACACATAGTTATCTACACAGCTTACTGAGAGTTTAGCTCCAAACTCTATTGGTTTTCCTGCTTTTCCCCTCACTATTGGACGAATATGCGGTTGAGTTAAACTTACAATTCTTTGAGGAACACTCTGGGTCTTATTCTCCCACATTGACTGTTGTTGTTCATAAACTTTTTTGATAGTCTCTAGACAATTTTTCTGTCTTTTACTCAGATTTTCCAGGGAAGCCCCAGCTTGAATTAAGTCTTCTATATTTCCTAAATTTTTCTTAAGGTATTTTAACTGTTTCCCGATAGCTTTTCTTCTTTCTTGATAAGATACTTTTCGTTTTTTAGCTACTTTTAAGTATTCCTTTCTAGCAATTTTTCTAGAAGTTCTCGGCTTTTTTCTCAATTTCACTCTTAATGGTTTATAAAGATTATCTATTATTCTTTCTGTCTCAATTCTGGCTTGATTTAATATGCCTAAATCCGTTGGGTATTTGATGTCTGCTGGCGCACAAGTCGCATCTAAAATTAGTTTACCTTTATTTTTTATTTTTTCTCCTTTTTCTTGGAGACAATCCTTTTTTTTTACTTCTTTATCACTCTTGTCTATTTCTCTTTTTACTATTTTTTTATTGATTTTGTTTATCAATTCTCCATCAATTCTTTTCCTAAAATGAACTAGCATTGAAGATTCCAGTGGTGGCTCTTGTTGATGACAATTTAAACCTATAAAGTATTGTAGATAGGGATTTTCTCTAATCTGTTCTATAGTTTCTCTATCACTTGTTCCTAATTTTTCCTTAATAATTAATGTCCCTAATGCCATTCTAAATAGTTTGGCTGGCGCACCTTTTTCTGCTGAAAAAAGTTTAGCATATTCTTCCTCAAAATCATCCCAAGGTATCAACTCTGCCATGATTACCCAACGATTATTGGGGGACAATTTGCCCTCGAAAGGTAATTCAAATTTTTCTGGGGGCGGTAAAGGTTGCTCCTCTTTTCGATACATTTGTTCTTGACCAACAACTGGGAGGTGTTTCTACCAATTATAGCGGTTTGTAGCCGACAAAGCTGATCTTTTTTGCGATCGCGAATATGGGTGTAACCTTTTAAAGAATAGGGTTTTGCTTTTATTCAGCAAACCCTAATTATTTTGAAAGAAAAAATGTGAACATTATTATTGTTCACATTAGTTAATTTATCGAAAAATCAAGGGTCTAAAACCCCGTCCTAAAGGGACGTAATATGCTAGTGCAGCTTAGCAAAAATAATCTACCAGTCACTTATGATCTTTAAAGCCCTTAAATTTCCAAACGAACGGCTTAGCAAAATGTTGATTAAAGTAATCAATAAAATTGAGAATTTTTTGGGATAGTTCTTCAGTTGAACGGACAGTAATTCTTTTCCCGAATTTCTCACAAAATCTGCGATCGCCAAACACAGAAGCCTTACAGGAAGTGGGTTTGAACAGAGCGATCGCAGATTTCCCCAACCAACAGTCTGTTGTCAGATTTTAAGTTAAAATCAACCCGAATTAGACAAAGATGAAAAGATAAATCAATCACTCATTTTTCCAAAAAAAATTATTAATAAAATCTCTAATAGTACTAGATTGTTAGAATAAAATATGCTATAATTTAATTATTAAAGCAATTTACCTTAAACTGATTTAATGAGTCCCAGTCATCCCCGAACCCCTCGTCAAGTAATCAACTTTAGTAAACAGAAAGGAAAAGAAATAATCGCTAATTTTGATGGGGGACTAATCACTTCAGATGCGGGGATTGTCTGGATAGCTGAGTTGGATAAAAAACTGAGAATTACCGAGAAGTTTGGTAACTGTTTTCAAGATCATCGTCATCAATCTTATGTAGATCATTCCGTTCATGAGTTATTAGCACAAAGGCTTTATGGAATTATTTTAGGCTATGAAGATGTCAATGACCATGATAAATTACGTCACGATCCTGCCCTTCAGACCGCTTTAGAAAAGCTTAATGAACTTGAGATAAAAAGGGATGGTTAGCTGGAAAAAGTACAATTAATAGATTGGAATATTGTCCTGAGACTATTCTCGACAAAAAAAACGAGTCGTTATCATAAAATAGAACCCAACTTTGAAGCCATTGAAAAATCTTTTGTCGAATTTTTTTAGAGTCTTATAAAAAACCTCCCTTAAGTATTATATTAGATATGGATGTCACGGATGACCAAGTACATGGTAATCAAGAAGGGGCATTTTTTAATA